>Ga0272443_10000983_pt1 | contig 45792 bp, 78 predicted proteins | sample SSMAcet12_FD_193581 | JGI IMG/M metagenome (GOLD analysis project Ga0272443, IMG submission 193581) | Marine sediment archaeal communities from Little Sippewissett salt marsh, Falmouth, MA, United States - SSM-Acet-12 | ecosystem: Environmental > Aquatic > Marine > Wetlands > Sediment ...
CCTCCATCATTATTCTTACAAGCTCTTTAAATGTAACCTTTGGTTTCCATCCAAGTTCTTTTATTGCTTTTGATGCATCTCCACAAAGAACTTCAACTTCAGCTGGTCTAAAATAATAAGGATCTATTTCAACTACAACTTCCTTTGATTTTATATTTATGCCTTTCTCTTTGATGCCTTTTCCTTGCCACTCTAAATTTATATCTACATACTTACAAGCCTCTTCAACAAACTCTCTTACAGTATGTGTTTCTCCTGTTGCAATAACATAATCATCTGGCTTATTTTGTTGTAACATTTTCCACATTGCTTCAGTGTATTCTGGTGCATATCCCCAATCTCTCTTTGCATCAATATTACCAAGATATAATTTTTCTCCTTTTGCAAGTGTTTCTGTTATCTTTTTTGTAACAAAGTTATATCCTCTTCTTGGACTTTCATGATTAAATAAAATTCCATTGCATATAAACATATCATAAGCTTCTCTGAAGTTTTTACATATCCAATATGCATATAACTTTGCACAAGAATATGGACTTCTTGGATGAAATGGTGTATTCTCTGTTTGTGGCATCTCTTCTACTTTTCCATAAAGTTCACTTGTAGATGCATTGTAAATTTTTGTTTTATCTTCTAATCCAAGAAATTTTACTGCATTTAATAACCTTAAAGTTCCAATTCCATCTACATCTGCTGTATATTCTGGTACATCAAAAGATATTTTTACATGGCTTTGTGCTGCAAGATGATAAATCTCATCTGGCTCAATCTCTTTTATGATTCTTGTTAAATTTGATGAATCTGTCATATCTCCATAATGCAAATAGAAATTCTTTTTATGATGAGGATCTACATCAAAGTTATCTAATCTTTCCAAATTTCTTGTACTTACTCTTCTTCTTATGCCATGAACTTCATATCCTTTTTTCAATAATTGTTCTGCTAAATAACTCCCATCTTGACCTGTAATTCCAGTGATAATTGACTTTTTCATTAAACCACCTCTTTAATTTTATGTGTAATAAATTCCAAATCTTCATATGTTAATTTATGATGTAAAGGCAAAGATAACATCCTATTTGCAAAATCTTCTGCTACAGGATAACTTGTTTTTATGTTATAAAGTGGCTGTTGTGGTATTGTCATTCTGTAAGCTCTTGTTTCTACATTATTTTTCTTCAAATGCTCTGCTATTTCATCTCTTTTATCAGACAATATTGTAAACATAAAATTTCCTTCTCCCTCTGTTTCAACATAGTCAACAACATCTTTTAATAACTGTTTATAAAATGAAACAACTGAATATCTATCATGTAATATTTGAACAAATCTTTCAAGTTGCTTTACTGCAAAAGATGCACTAAGATCTGTCATTCTATAATTTCCTCCAAGCATTTCATGCACATATTTTGTATTTCCTTCTCCCTGATTTCTAATAATTTTTACCTTTTTTGCAACATCTTCATTATCTGTAAAAATCATGCCACCTTCTACAGTTGTTATGTGTTTTGCTATATGAAAACTTGTTGTTGAAATATCTCCATATGAAAGACATGGTTTATTTTTATGTGTTGCTCCAAAAGATTGTGCTCCATCATGTAATACAGGAACATCATAGTGTTTTGCTTTTTCTTTTATTAAATCATGATTGCAAGGATTCCCTCCAAAATCAACAGATATTATTGCTTTTGTTTTACTTGTTATTGTTCTATCTATTTCTTGTGGATCTAAAACCATGTTTTTATTCACATCTGCAAAGATAGGTTTTGCTCCAACTAAAGAAACTGCTGTTGCACTAGCAATATAAGACAATGCAGGAACAATAACTTCATCTCCTACACCTATTCCTAAGCATCTTAAAGATACTGTTAATGCTGATGTGCCATTGTTTACAGCTAATGCATATTTTCTTTGAGAAATATTCTTCATTTTTTCCTCAAGTAACTTAACTTGCCTTCCCATTGTGTACCATCTTGAATCTAACACTTTTTTAACATAATTTATGTCTTCATCTGTTATGTTTGGCTCAGCCCAATGTATCATACTTCATCCTCTATATATTCTTTCATATAATTTATTAAATTCATGTCACACATTGTTCTTGTTTCTAATATTACATATTCTAAATTGTTAAGCTGTCTCCAATTATCCTCTGTAAACCAAAAGTTATTATCAATTGGTGCATGACAATCAATTTTCCATCCAGTGTTATCATGAACATGAACTGCCATAACCTTATGTCCAAATCTTCTTAAAAATTCTTGATGATCAAAATCAAATTCGTTTGAGGCTATTTTTAAATGTCCAATATCCAAATGCAAGTGTAAATATCTTGAATCTATTCTACTAAAAAGCTCATCCCAATCCATAATGTTATATAACAACAAATCATCCTTTTTTTCTCTTGTACAAAAGTGATTTTCAACACCAATGTGTATTTTTTCTTTATCTGCAAACTTGACTATCTCTTCTAATTCTGAAATAAACTTATCCATTGCATATCTATAATCTAATCTTTTATCATCTTTTGATGGATTTAAACTGTCAACTCTAAATCCTGCATGAAAAGAATAATAATTTTCTCCAAGCTCTCTTGTTAATGTTATTCTATCCTTAATAAATTGTTTTACCTTTTCTGAATTTTTAGAACATAAATTTATTAGTAAATCACTGCCATCTGAAGGAGCAAAGTTATGTAATAAAATATTTGCACTGTAATCTTTAAAATATAAATCTTTTTCATATGGATGAAAAGAAGATATTTCTATATTATTGTATCCATTTTTCATCATCTCTGGAATAACATCAGATATTTTTTCATTCATATGTGGTGCAAAATTTATTGTCGACATAAAATATTTCATTCTTTATCCCTTATTCCTTTTACTAATTGATACAACTCTTCTGGATTTAAAGACACCTTTTGATCTGGACATTCAAAGTTATCATCTAATGTTATATGATGCTCAACAAGACAAGCTCCATTATCAACTGCTTTAAATGTATGATTAATATTTTTTGAATGAGAAGAAAATCCTATTGGTATATCTGGATATTTTTCTTTTAAATACAGAAAATCTTTTAATATAAAATTATCATATGGATAGATGCTTACACAATGCAACAACATAAGATTTTTTCTATAAACAAGATTAACAAAATCTTCTACTTCTTGATCTGTTGCTAATCCTCTGTCATTTTTATAACTTCCTGTGCTTGCAATAATTGGTTTGTTTTTATATGCAACATATTTAACAAAATCATGATCTACAATCTGTGCAGATGCAAGTTTATAAAATGGCACTGTTGCCTCAAGAAAATCAACTGCTCTTCTTGTATATGGTGTAGAAAAGAAAGTTATTCCTTTCTCTTTACAATATTTTGCTATCCAATATGTTTCCTTAAAAGATATGTTATCATAAGGAATTTTTTCACATTTCTTAAAAGTTTGAAACTTTACTGCATCACAACCTGCTTCAACTGCAATATCAACAAGCTGTTTTGCTTTTCCATAATCTCCATTATGATTAATTCCTGCCTCTGCTACAATATAAACTTTTTCACTTAATTTCATTTTATATCTCCTTAAAGTCTTTACATTTTACTCTTATCTTTAAGTTAATAAATCCAATAGTTTTTCCGTATTTTCTGCAACAAGGAAACTTATGATATTTATTTTGAAAAATTTCAATGTATCTACAGTTTATGCATCTTTCCATTTTTATTTCTCCATTCTAAATATTCAAAATCATCTTCTGTATCTATGTCAACAGATCTTTCTATTGGCATTACATACAAAGCAGTATTTCCAAAAGCTCTGCATTCGTTTTCCATAAATTTATCTCTATCAAATACATAAATTGATCCATTTTCTTCATAATAATCGACATCGTTTCTTCCTTTTGGTCTGTTCTCTATTTCTTCATAAGTTATTGGCTTTGCATATGCTCCTTTCTCATTTTCTTTCCATATAACTGACTTGCCTTTTTTTACAGAAACAACTGCATCACAGCAATATCTTTCATATAATTTTATGGCATTATCAATATCATCTTTTGCTCTTATTGGACAAGTACATTGTAATAAAACAATTGTATTATATCCTTCTATACTTTCAAGAACATGATATATAACATCTTCAGTTGATGTTTCATCTTCTGCAAGATTTTTTGGTCTATCTATAACATGTGCTAAATATGCCAAAGAAATTCTCTTTATTTCTTTATCATCTGTTGAAACTATAACATTGCTTACAAGTTTTGAATGTCTTGCTTGTTCTATCGTGTGTGCTATGAGAGGTTTGCCAAATAATTTTTTAATATTCTTTTTTGGAACACCCTTTGATCCACCTCTTGCTGGAATTATTGCTAACACTTTCATTTTTGAATCCACCAATCCTTATCCCAACTTTGAAAATTTAAATTATTTTTATCTGCATATTCTATAACTGCTCTGCAAACACCAGGATTTGAACCACAAAAGTCATGTCCTCCAATCACTCCTCCTTCTGTTACTTTTGGATAATATAATTCTATATCTTTTTTAACTGCTTCATAAGAATGATCTCCATCAATATAAACAAAATCGAGTGTATTATATCTAAAGAAATTTATTGCATGCTCTGATTTAGTTACATAAAACTGAATCTTCTTTTTCCATTTTTTTAAAATTTTATTAGCTTTTTTATAATGTTTACTTTTTTGCTCTTTTGGAATATATGGATCAACTAAATAAAGATATTTTATATTTAACATCTTAAGCATATTAAATGCATTTTCTCCTCTGTGTGTTCCAATTTCTACACCAACTAAGTCTTTTTTGTTTTGTTTTTTAAGATACTTTGTCATTGGTCTCATAACTTTTTCTGGATATAATCTATTAAGTGCATATTTTATTTTCTTTTTCATAAAACTTCCTCCAAATCTTTTCTTTTAAAAGCCTCAAGTTTTCCTCCAACAGTGCAATTTATAATATTTCTTTTTTCTCTATCAAATATCTTTCTAATCTTTTCCATTGATCTTATTAAAGATGTTGTATTTACAGTTTGGCATCCAAAGAATCTGTTATGATCTGTTTGAGACTTCGTATTCCATCTTCCTTGAGAATAATCACAGTCCATACCAATCAAATAAATTGGATCAAAACCCATCCAATATGCTAATTGAATATTAAATCCAATAACAGATGCATCATGCCATGCTCCTTTGAACAAATTTATGTTGAAATCATAATTTATATTGAAGTCTTCAAATCCACCTCTTCTCTTTATTGGTGTAATTATTCCTTTTGTCTTTTTATCATGCCATCTTTTTTGAGATAAATATTTTTGACCTGCTTTTCCACCTAAAAAAATTCCTGCATCTAATTTCAATGCATTTTTTCTTACATCACACCAAGCCAACCAATCATAACAACTGAAGTAACTAAAATAATCTGCTTTTGGATGATTTGCCAATGTGTTTGATCCAAAATTTATTTCATCTTTTAATAAATCAATATTTGTCTTTTTCAAAGATGGACCAGATCCCCATATAAAACATCTTTCACCTTTCAAAATATCTTTTAAAAATTTTATGTCATCTATAAATCTTGGATAATATTTTCTTCCATAATAATCAAAATAGAAGTCTCTAACATCATCATACAAGAATTTGTATATTGGCAATATATGTTTTCCTATTTCAGATGGCATTCCCATTATATTTCTACTCCAACAAAATTTTTAATTATATCTGTTCCAGGTGGAAATGGACTTTCTGATTCAACTCTTCCCAAGAATTTTATTCCTGTTTCTTTTGATGCTTCATAATCCGACCAACTATCACCGATATAAATTACATCTTCCTTATCATAATCGTGTTGATCTATAATTCTATTTATCCAATCAGCTTTTGAATATCCATCTTGCGACCCATACCATGTTCTAAAATAATCTTCAAGATCTCTTTTTTCCATAATATAATCAAGCTCTTTTTTCGGTGTTCCAGAAATAAGATACATATCATAAAGTTTATAATTATCTTCCAAAAACTGTTTTACACCTTTAACAAATGGACATTCCAAAACTTTTTCTAAAACAAGCATAGAATATTCATTTCCAAGTGTTTCTAATTCTTCTTTTGTTAATTCTTTTTTCAGAAATTCTTTGTAATAATGCTTTATCTTTTCATATCTACTTACACCACCATTTTCTATGTGATGTTCTAGTATTTTGTTCAATGTTTCATCATCACAGAATCCAAACAGATCAGCAAATGCATCAGTTTTGATGAGAGTAGATTCTAATATCACTCCATCCATATCAAATATTATTGCTTTCATTTTTTCTCTCCTTTTATTTCACATAATAATTCTATCAATCCTTGACCAAAATCATGATAGAAATTAGATGTAAGTTTTTTACCTTTCTCTGGCAACAATGCATTAAATTTATATGGTGTAATGCCATAATGATGTGATATATCTTCTTTTGAATACTCTATTTTAATATCATCATCTAATATTTCACTTATCATTTTAAATAAATCTTTGATCTTTATCTGCTCATTTCCTGTTATATTTATGCATTGATTTTTATATTTGTCATCCAAAATATCTACACTGAGTTTTGATGCATCTTTTACATGAATATATTCTCTTATTTCTTCTCCATTTCCAACTCTTTTAATTTCATGTTTATTAAGAGCATCTTTTAATGTATTATAAATAAAATTGTTATCTTGGCATCTTGTACCATAAAGTGAACCATATCTTAGAATTGTGTAATCCAAATCATATTCCTTGTAATAATTTTGTATTATTAATTCTGATGCAAGTTTACTTATTCGATAGAATGAACCAGTGTTACTGTGCACATAAACTGTGCTTGCAAAGATATATCTTTTACATAAATAGTTTTTACATGCTTCTAATATAAAGGTATTTGCAAGAACATTTTTTGCTATTGTATCAACTGGATTATAATGTGATTCGTCCAAATCTGCCAAACCTGCAAAGTTATAAATTATATCATGTTCTCTAACTGCTTCTCTTACATCATCTTCATCCAAGATATCTCCTTTTATAAATGTTTGTCCTTTTTTAAGATACTTAGAATCATTTATATCAAATATTGTTACATCATGTCCAGCTTCTGTTAGTGCATCTGCTACATGTGATCCTAAAAATCCAGATCCTCCAAAAACTAATACTTTTATTTTAATCCCTCCAATAATTTATCAATTGCCTGTTCTGCCATTTCTTTTCTTGTTTCATGTGTATAAGATGCTTCATGATCTGTAATTAAAACATTTCTCATATCTTCAAATAACTCTGGATGCAAACAAACATCTAATGCAACTTTATTATATTTGTTTTTTGCAAAATCCAAAAGTGCAGATTCATTTACAATTCTGGCTCTTGCTGTATTTATGAAAATTGTTCCTTCTTTCATAAGATCAAATTGTTCATAATCAATCATATTCGTTGTATCTGATGTAAGAGGCAAATGCAAAGTTATGATATCACTCTTTTCTAACAAAGTTTTTAAACTTACAGAATGATTATATTCTGCCATAAACACATCATATGTTGCAACTTTTGCACCAAAAGCTGAAACTAATTTATGAACTTTTTGTCCAACTCTTCCATATCCTATAATGCCAACTATCTTTCCTTTTAACATATTGTTTTTTGTTTTATCTATATCAACAATATTTTTAAGATGTGCAAGCATAAACATAAGTGTATGTTCTGCAACAGCATCAACATGAGCATCAGTTGTAAAAACTTTAATTCCATGTTTTTTTGTGTAATCTAAATCAATGTTATCTGTGCCTGTTCCATATCTAGATATAACCTTTAAATTTGGTGCACTTTCCATAACAAATTTTGTTATTGGCTCTGTTCCAGCTATTATACCAACAACATTATCATCCATTTTATCTTTCATTTCTGCTTCATTTACTTTCTTTGAACTATAATTAAAATCAATTTCATATTTTTCTTTTAAAATATCATAATCTTCGTTAAAAGATCTACTAGATATGACTATCTTCTTTTTTACTTCTTTTGCTTTTTTCACTTTTTCACCCACCAATCTCTTGGATATCCTTGCAAATCTAAATTATTTGCTTTTACAAATTCTAACACAGCAGTAACAACACCAAGTGCACTAATATGAAAGTCATGTCCACCTATATAACCACCTTTCTTAATCTTGGGATAGTATAAATTTATGTCTTTCTTTACATATTCATAGCTGTGGTTAGCATCAATATAGCAGAAATCAAGCTCTGGAACATCGTCAACAGCATCCTCAGATAGTTTCTTTATGAACACAACCTTATCCTTATACTTCTTTAAATGCTTCTTGCATGCTATTAAATTATCATCTGGCTCTGTTTGCATTTTATATCCTGGATATTGTCCATATAAATCAACAAGATATAACTTTTCAATTGGCAAATAATGCAAAATGTTAAATGCATTCCAACCTCTAAAAGAGCCAATCTCACAACCCACAAGTTTATGATCGTGTTTTTGTTTGCTGAGCATTTCTATCATTGGTCGCATTGCTATTGGATATAAACAATTTCCTTGAAATGCAGGAATATACCAATTCTTTAATTTTCTTCGCATCTGTTCTATTGGACTTCTTCTTGGAATAAAATTATTCATCTATTCATCCTCTCCATTCCAAATCTAATCTTTTTTATTATTTTATCAGAAATATTTCTAAATACTTCTAAGTATTTTTCTTGTCCTACTGTAAGTGACTTGTTATAAATAACATTTTTAACAACAGGTGTTTTAACACCTATAACTTTGCACATTCTGTTAATAAAATCCTGATAATCATCTTTTAAATCTTGGTAATCAAAATAATGCACATTCATTATTCCAAACTTTTTATTTAAATAATCTGTGTATGTAATATAATCTAAATAACTTTTATCAAATTTCTTATCAAACTCTTCTCTTGTTATGTGACCTTGTGACTTGACATATTGATTATACAAACTTCTTTTCCAATCATCTGTATTTCTTAATACAATAATTAATTCTGCCTTTGGATATAATTCTTTTAATTTTTCTGCTATAAGATATCTATCACTTGATCCATAGTGTATGTTCTTAAAATCCAATGGTGCACCAGAAAAATACTCAGAAGATAGCAAATTTATTTGTCCATCTTTTATATCTGCTTTTTTCATAATATCTTTTGCATCAACATGAATATAATTTACATTTAATTTTGGAAATACATGCTGTTGCAGGAATGTAGTTCCTGTTCGATGCAATCCCATATGTATAAATATTTTTTTCATATTTCTCTCAACTTTTTTGGATTATCTGTTTTTCTTACCATATCAATTAATCTTCTGAAAGGCTCAAATGGAATAATGCCTTTTGGATTTTGTTTTGAATGAAATATTTTGTTTAACTTTCTCATTGTTTCTTTTTGTCTTGTTGTAAAACTTCTTTGAAACACTTTATTTTCATATTCTGGCACATCTACTTCAAGAAATGCACAAATACCAAGCACAAATTTATGGTGATTCTTTATTAGCTCTTCAAATTCATATACATAAACTTTCTTTTCTCCAAACAGCTTTTGAAGATAATTTATGTAATAATAAGTGTCAAAATATCTTGGATCAACATTTTCTTTCCACTCTTCAAACTTTAATATGCCACCTCTTTTTAGATATTGACTGTAAAGACTTTTATGCCACGATGTAGGATTTCTTACACCAATTAATATAAATGCATCTGGAAACATTGCATGAAGCCTATCTGCCTTTATAAATCTCTCATCTGCATTTGTAAATGGATGATAGCTCTTGCCAGAGAATCCTTCATTGGATATAATGTTAAGCTTATCTTCATAAAGTTTTGAACCCAACTCAAATTTATGTATCAGATTAACATTCTTTAACTTTGGAAATATCTCTGCTTGCAAGAATGTTGTTGCAGTTTTATGCATTCCTACATGAAGAACAACTTTCACTTCTTCACCTCTTTAAATTCATCTTTTAATACAGATAAAATAAAAGCATCATGCCACTTTCCATCTTTGTAATATTTATCTCTAACTGTTCCTTCTATTCTAAATCCAGAAGCCTCTGCAACTTTTATTGTTGCTTTATTTTCTACAAAACAGTCAGCATATATTTTATGCAAACCAAGAGTAAACAACCCATACTCTGTTATCATGTTCCAAACAATCTTGCCAATTCCTTTTTTCCAATAATTTTTATTTCCTATCATTATTCCAAGATTTGCAGATCTGTTAATCCAATCTATGTTATGTAAACCAACACAGCCAATATGCATACCTGTTACTTTATATTGTATTGCAAATAAAACATCTGTATCACTTTCTTCCATTTTTATCATATATTCTCTTTGTTTATCTATTGTATTTGGAAATCTTCCTTTATTCTGATACTTTGTAACTTCAGGATTATTTAACCAACCATACCAAAATTGCAAATCATCTTCTCTTGGCTCTCTTAATATTATGTCATATTTCTTAATCATTAACATACCTCTCAAAGTGATGCCAAAATGTTTTCATACTGTTTTCATCACCAAGTGTTACTCTTATGTAATCTTTTAATATATCTTGCTTAAATCCACCTTTTATAAGTATTCTTGCATCTTTTAGTTTTTCAACTACATCTTGATTGCATTTTATTAAAATAAAATTTGCATTTCCTACATGATATTCCATGTTATGCTCATTTAGTTTATTTATAAGATAAAGTTTGCCTTTATTAAATCTATCATAAAGATAATATTCTATCTTTGGATCATCTAAAACTTCTCTTGCAAATGCAACAGATACACAGTCAACAGGATATGTCATTTGAACTTTTCTCAAATCTGTTATTATATTTTGATTTGAAACACCAAATCCAATCCTTAAACCTGCAAGTCCAAAGAATTTAGAAAATGTTCTAAGAACTATCAAATTATCAAAATCATTTACATAATTTGCAACAGTTTTTTTATGAAAATAATGATAAGCCTCATCAACAACCATAAGAACATCATGTTGACTTGCTATTTCTGTTGCTTTTAAAATAAATCTGTTATCGACAACACTTCCAGTAGGATTGTTTGGATTAACAATAACAGCCATCTTAAATGCATTATTTTCTTCTAACTTCTTCAAAAATTCTTCTTTTGGAAATTTATCTAGTGATTTGTACTTTACTTGTGGCACATAACCAGCTTCAAACATCTTGCAATAAATTGGATACATAGCAAATGTTGGATCTGTAAGTAAAACATCATGATTTATGTCAATGTATGTTTCAAAAATATTTTTTATTATTGCATCTGAACCATTGCCAAGAATAACATTTTCTGCCTTTAATCCTTCAATTTCAGCTATCTTTTCTTTTAATTTTTTGTATTCAGGATACATTGTTATATTATCAAAATTTATTTTTTGTAATGCACCACCAAATATATCTGCTGGCATCCCACCAACAAATTCATTTTTATCTAATCTAAGATATTTTTCTCTATTATCTAAATCTAAATTCACTCTTTCTAAACATCTAATTTGCTCTTTTGGTTCAATCATTTATAACCACCATACTCTTTAAGCCAATATTCAACCATTGGCATTTGCCATTCATAATCAACATCAAATCCTCCTTCTTGTTTTAAAGGATAAATCTTCTGTCCCATCCACTGCTGTGGCAACATTCCTACTCTCATGTTTATCAAACAAGATGGTCTCACGATAGATGCTCCCATATCTGCAAACCAACAATCATCTTGATCATTTCTATCACTTGTTGCATTTTGTTGTGCAAATATCATTGGATCATATGGTTGCAATGTGTTATCTTCTATTTTTCTTGCTCTTACAGGATTCCACATATTATATTTTGAAACTGTTACAGCAGAATCATAATCAGGATGTTGCTGAAGAAATTTTATGCCTTCAGAAAGCTTCTCTGGTGTTATGCAAAATGCATTTGCCATAAGAAGCACAATTAAATCTACTTTCTCTGGCTTTATCCTCTCTGATATAATATAATAGGCATGTAAGAATACATCTCCACTTTTTGCTTCATCTGTGCACAGCTCATGTGGTCTTTTTATAACTTCTACACCTAATTTCTGAGATAGCTTCATTAATTTTATGTCATCTGTTGACATATAAACTTTATCTATTTCAGGTGTATCCAACACAGCTTTTGTGTTATAATATGCCAAAGGTTTGCCAAGAACTTTATGTGTATTCTTATTTGGAAAACCTTTACTTCCTTTCCTGCCTGTATTAACTGCTACTATCATTCTGTTCCTCTTTATATTTAAAAATCATCATAATATTCAACTCTAATAAAATTGTCAAATTCATACCAACAATCGTCATATTCAAAATAATTCATATCAAAATAGAACTTTCCAGTTCTATTCAATTGAATACTTGATAAATCACGTCCTTGTGAACTAACCATAGTTCCATCAGAAAAATAAATATCATCACGCCAATCTGTAAAAGTTCCACCAAAGACAACATCAGAATTAATCTTAACAACAGCAACACCCTCTATAGTTCTAGTTCCTGAAACTCTTTTTGGTAAACCATCTTTAACAACAGTAAACATAATAATTCCAGTAATTATTAACACAACAACAAATAACAATATTAAACCCATTGCTTTCATATATTTTTCTCCTTTAATATCTCACTTTCTCTTAGATAACATATTTTACAAGATGGTATTGCATGAGAATTTCCCATTATGTGATGTGCTCTTGTTACATTCATTTCCAAAGAATGCCAAGCATCATAAATCTTTGTATCTCTTACATTTCCAAGTTCATTTAACTTTCTTTCATCATGGTTACATGGTATAATTGTTCCATCAACAAGTATTCCCATTCTTTGCCACAACTGAGGACAACACCAATTTGACTTTAACACTTTTGATTTTTCAACTCTTGGCTGATAATCAAGAAAACCAACCTCATCTGCTATTGGCTTCCAAAATTCTATATATTCATCAATGTAATCTTTAATTTCAGGCAATAAAACTGTTTGAATTCTTATCTTTGGATAATTAACACCAAGATCTTGTTTTATCTTTTGCATTTTCTTTATGTTACTAACAACCTTTTCATAATTTGAGCCAATACGATGCTTTTCATAAACTGCTTTGTTATGTCCTTCAAAAGAAACAGAAAATCTGTCAAGTTTTGCATCAATTAACTTTCTTGCTTTATCTTCATCTAAAAAGAATGCATTAGTATTAAAATAAACATCAACCAAGCCTTTTTTCTTTGCATATTTTATCATATCAAAAACTTTTTTGTGTATAAGTGGCTCACCAATAATATTAAGTTTGCATCCATATAATCCATGTTGTGATCCTTCATCTATTATTTTTCTGAACATAGCAAATGACATTTTTTTATTCAATATAAGCTCTGGATTGCTTTGTCTTAAACAAAAAGGACATCTGAGATTGCAAACATCTGTTATATCTATATCCAAAAATAATGGAAAACTTGCAACCTTTTTCTTTTTTGGATACTCATGCCACTTTTTTCGATATTCTAAATATTTTACATTTGTTTCAACAATATTTTTTCCTGCAATTGTGTGATACTCTGAATCTATTTTCATATTATGTCCTCTAATTTTACTCTTTCATAAACCTCTAAAGAACTATTGGGTGTTGCATTATAGATTTTCTTTTCAGCTTTTTCAAACTCCTCTTTGATAATTTCATGTGCTTTGAACACCTTTTCCCAATGTTGATCATAATAAGCTGGTATATCTGCTTGAAAATCATATTTTTCTCCATCAAAGTGATGCTTATCTTTATAGTTACAATCACATCCAAGAAGATAAACTTCACTAAATCCCATCCAATATGCAACTTGCAAACAGCAATCTATCATTATACTGTTTCCCCAATAAGTGCCATGTGTTAAATCCTTATCTTGCCATCCATTTCTTTTTATATCTCCAAGATCTTTAAAAACAATTGGAGCAGTATTTGTTATCTTTCTATATTTATCTTTATTAACAAGAAAATCTCTTCCTGCATGTCCTGATAATAAAAGCTGTGTATTTTGTTTTAATATTTTTTCTTTATTATCTCTCCAAACATTTCTGTCAGATACACAATAATAATCAAAGTTATATCCTATTTTATAAGCTGTATTTGTTCCAAAAACAACTTCTTCACTTATCATTTTTAATTGTTCAGGTGTAAGTGATGGTCCAGTACCAACTAAAAAGCACCTTTCATCGTTATGCAAATCTTTAAGTTTTGCTACAAGCTCTGCATCATAATTTTTATAGTATCTATTAATATACAAGTTTCTTGCCACATCAAAAAATGGTAAATTATATAATTGCATAAATTCCTACAACACCTCCTGCTACAAAAAATATTATGCTCAACCAAAATTGCCACAAATCTGTTATGTCACAATAGTATCTCATGGCACTAAAAAGTAAACCAATTGCAATTAAAAGTAATACAACTGAAAGCATAACTAACATATTTCTACATCACCTACTCCTTTATCTCTTTCTAATTTATGTGCAATAGCTCTAACTTCTTTACCTTTTGAATCATTTATGAGATGTCTTGGTCCAACAGGCAAGTCACAAATTACTTGATCAAATTTTATGTTGTTTTCCTCTAATTTATGTAATATTCCAAACACTTTATTGTATGGTCTTGAAGATGTAAGAACGATATAATAGCCTTTGTCGTGCCACTCTTTTAATTTGTTTGCACTATCTGGCAAAAGCTTTATATCATTCCCATCTTCAGCTGGCACTGGTATGTGTTTTATTAGAGTTCCATCTAAATCGCAAAATATTGTTCCTTTCATTTTCTTTTTATGTTCAATATCTGGAACATAGATTGGTATTTGTTCAACAGAAGAATATTTAACAACCATATCAAAGTTTCCATTACTATCACATATTAACATTTTTTCTAAAAATTTATTAAATATGACATCAAAGAATTTATTTTCACTGAAAGCTGTTATAAGAAATCTTCCTGCAATCTCTGCCATTGATCTTCTTGCAAAATCTTTCTTCATAGTTCTTGAAAAACAAACTTCATCTGGTGTTGCAACATAAATAATTATGTCCAACATTTCAAGAATATCTACACCACCAAGAATGCAATTTTCATAAAGTATTATGCTTTGATTTGAATCTTCTATTATAACTTGTGTATCCTTTTTTCCAGATTCTCTATTATATGCCTTTTCAATATACAGTTTTTCACCTGCAAGCAACAGGTTTAAATCTTGTTTTATTCTATCGAAATCCCACCATGTATATTGATTTATTGCATACATATAAGCATCAATACCTGCTTTCCACTTTTCAGCAAATAATTTTTTCCTCTCTTCAGAATCTTGTTTAAATCTCCAATCTCCAGAGTATATTACAGCTTTGTCTCCAAGCTCTTTAACTAATTTATTTGCAAGTGTAGTTTTTCCTGCACCTGCTCTTCCACAGATTCCTACAAGCAAATGCTCTTTATTTCTTGATCTGTGCAATATATTACTCAGTATGTCCATTTAATATACTCCTTGTTTTTTCTAATGATTTTGCATCTCCAAAATCATAAATTTCATTAAGAGCAATAACAGAAGTTTTTGTCTCTGTTATGTAATCTTTTACAATAGCTTCATATGTTCCTTCTTCTTTACTTAATCCTTTTGTTGCAAGATAATATGTTATGTATTTTAAATAAACTGTATCATGGCAAATAAACATACCTGTAAAACCATTTTTAATTCTATTGTCTTCATTATCACAAATATCAATTGCTACACCCTCTTCTGCATCCACATATGTTCTATATTTTCCAAGAACAGATTTTTTAATATTATCAGAAACACAAACAGCATTATTATCTACTGAAAATACATCATTTACAATATAATCACAAAAAGTTATGATCGTTGGATATCTGCTATTAGCATGGTCAAGAGCATAAACAAGTGATCTTCCTGGTCCATGTAAATCTTCTACATCTTCTCTACTAAATTCAATGTCAAGAGAAGAATATTTTCCTCTCACATAATTCTCTAAAAGATCTGCTTCGTATCCTGTTGCTATAATAATTTTATGTGCTACATACTGATATTTTTTAATTAAATAATCTATAGCTCTTTCACCTGCTATTTCTATAAGTGGCTTTGCAATATAATCTGTTGCAGGTTTTAATCTTGTTCCTTTACCTGCTGCAAGTATAATAACATTGAATTTTTTATTTGTATTACTAAATATTGGATTAATCATTTTTCTCACCTTTGAACCATTCCATTGTTTCTTTTAATCCATTTTCTAATTGCATTTTTGGATGATAATTTAAATCATCTCTTGCTTTCTTTATGTTTGCCAAAGAATGTCTTATATCTCCAGATCTATGCACATTTGTTATGTTTATATCAGATTTACTTTTTGCCAATGTGCATATTATGTGTGCTAATCCATTAATAGTTGTTGCCTTTCCTGTGCCAATGTTATATGACTGACCTGCATTATTTAATTTCAATGCAAGCATACTTGCCTCAACAACATCTGAGACATGCACAAAGTCTCTTGTTTGCTCTCCATCATCATATACTGTAAGTGGCTCATTTTTAGAAGCCTTTTCAATAAAGATAGGTATTGGTCCACCATATGAATTGCCAAGTGCTTGCCTACTGCCATAAACACTAAAATATCTCAAAGATATTGTATCAATGTTATGTATCTTGCCAAATAAGTGTATCATTTCCTCTTGTGTTTTCTTTGTTATTGCATAAAACGAAAGTGGTTTTAAGTTATATTTATGTAAAAAAGTTTCTCCAATTGGATCTGTTGGAGAATAAGTTCCTTCTCCATAAGGTGCCATAGATCCTGAAAATATTATTTTCTTAACATTTGCCCATCCATTATCCTTTGAGATTAAGCAATCTTGCAAAAGCCAAGCTGTATCATGTATATTTTTTTCCACAAAATCATGTATAAACTCTTGACTTTGAGACACACCTACAGCTGATGCACAATGAAAAATATACTCTGTTCCTCTTGGTATTGAAAAATCTTTTAATCTTATAAAATAATACTTCACCTTTGGATTAAGATAATCTGGTCTTTTACCTTTATGCACAGGTTTTTCTAAGCTATCAACAACTGTTACTTCATGTCCTTCTTTTACAAGCCTATCAACTATATGAGATCCAATGAATCCTGCTCCACCTGTTACTAAACATTTACTCATTTAAAACTTCCTCCAAGAAATTGATTAATTTATGATTGTGCTTATCCATTGTAAATTGATGCCTATTTATTGACATATTTCTTTTTATTTTATCATAATTTGTATCATCTAAAACTTTTGGTATATCATTATAATGCCTTACACATATTCCTAATCCATAATCTTCAACTATCTTGCAGACAAAAGGCAAACCTTTATTTGCTATTGTTGGCAAACCTGCTTCAACATAATCTGCAACTTTATTGCCAAATACACTATCTGCCCATTCTCTTTTAAAAATATCATCAAAATATAAAATATAAAGTCCCCAATGATATTTTGAAAGTTCTTTTCTCAAATCAATATCTCTAATAGGTTTATGTAAATGAAAATATTCATTTTCTTGCAAATCTTTGTATATGCTACTTTCTGCAAGATCTTTATAATTAGTAGGATAAACATGAACATGCAAATTATTTTTTACAAGCTCAGTAAAAACATTGTGTAATGGATATGTTCCTTTTCTGTTTTTTCCATCATAAACAAGCCCAACATAAACAAGATGTGTTCCTTCTAATTTATCATTAGTATTTTCCATATCATCATAATCTGCATATGGTAAAAATTGCAAACTCTTTTTATCTGAAACTTTTTTAAATATATCTTCTGGTGCTTTATGTATTATAGCATCTGCTCTATTAAAATTCCTCTTTTCAAAGAGCCAATCATACCATTTATTCTGTCTATAATTTTTATATCTCAATTGACATATATCATATGGAAAGAATATTTTCTTGCACTTTGCATATAAGAATATAAAATACACAAATGCATTTGGCTCACTAACACCAATGACCATATCAGCATCTTTAATAGGTTTCATAACTTTTCTTACTTTCATTGCCAAAGATAAGTATGTTTTTGCCATACCAACCTTTGTCTTCTGTTTTTTCTTATCAGAAAGTGGTAAAAGATAATGACACTTATCAAAAGCATCTTTATTTGTATCTATAGGTTCATAAATAGAAATTGACTCAACTCTTGCACCTTTGCTTCTCAACATTTTTGCAAACTTTACCATTATTGGATTAATTGTTGCTCTTGCAAGTATATATTTTTTCATTGTTCATATCTCCTTTTCATATATGTTATTAAATATTTAATTTTGTTTCCAAGTATTGGAGCAAACAAATATCCACCATAAATAAATCTATATTTTATTATGTTAAATTTTGATGCATCAGCAAATTCTTTTTTATGTTTATTATAAACTTGTTTTATTCCAATTCTCTTTTTCTTCCAGTCAGAAGATATTTGTCCTTCAGTTTTATGTTGTGTTACAAGAACTTCAGGAACACACCTTGCTTCATGATATTTTATTAATCTAATTGCAAGATCATATTCTTGAGCAGATTCTAACGACTCATCAAAACCTTTTAACATCTTTGTTGGATAAGCTCTGCAAAGATATGTTGATGTAGATGAATAATTAAAAGCATTAAGTATCTGTTTCTGATCAACAACTTCAGGTGGTCTATTTATTGTATCATATCTCTCATCTTTTGAATAACAAGTTACTATTGCACAATTTTGATTTTTTTCCATTATCTCAACTTGTTTATATAATTTATTAGGATGCCATTCATCGTCATCATCTAAGAATGCAATATAGTTTCCTGTTGCTTTTGTTATTCCTAAATTTCTTTTCTCTGTCACTGATAATTTATCTGACTTAACTATAATTTTTTCTACATCTAAATATCTTTGATTATCTACTGACTTAACAGCTCTTGTCAGTAACTTTTGTCTTCCTCTTGATGTTGGTATTATTACTGAAACTCTACACATTTCTTTTCTCCTCATTCGTCCATAAATCACATTTTGTGCAATAATATGACATTCTTGGCTCAAAGCCATGATCAAATGCTATTGCACCACATCTTGGACAAATACCTTTATCTTTTTGGAGTTTATGTTTTATTCTCCACTTTATGTTTTTTAACATTTTTTTCTATCTCTCCTAAATCTTCAAGCCCAACTATTATATATAAAACAAAAGAGAGAATTAAAACCACAATTAAATATGGAAAAACATCATCAAATGTTTTATATCCTTCAAAATGAATTCTTACTCCTTTTTCATTTAAAATATATCCATCATAATGTTGTCCTATATTTCCAAGTAATGCCAATAAAACAATAGTTATTATTGGTATCCATGCAATCAAAAACACTTTTCTCTCATCATTTAGTTTTAATATTTTAGTTATTTTCATTCACTTATCCTCCATATCTTTACTTTTTCTTTTTCATATATTTTTTCAAAAAACATTAACTCTTTTTCTCCATATAACTGCATAATAAAAGAATTATTAAACATTTCTTTATTTTCTATTCCATTAGCTGTATATTCAAACCACTCATCTTTATATGTATCAAATCCAACATTTGATTTATCTGCTAAATAAGGCAATATAACCTTTATCTCTGTAATTTCTCTTTCATCAACAACAACATATTCAATATAAAAACCTGTTGAAACTTGTATTTCCTTAAATATTTCATATGCTTCTTGAACTGTTTTTTTAGATAAATAAGGCAATGCATTTTCGTATAAATCATTTCTATGTGTTGAATTTTCAACTGCAAGTATAAAATTATTTGCATTTTTATAACTATATCCACCTTTTTCCTTACATGAACTGCACTTGTAAACTCTCAAATGTTTATTTATTACATCTATTGTTGGCTGATACAGTTTTCCATAAATTTTTTGTTCTGCTTTTATAAGATATAAAGAAAGAACATTTAGTGCTTCCTTTTCTGACTGTGATGTAAAAAAGTTGCATGTTACATAAATTCCATTTTGAAAGTTATCTGCAACCACAGGGTCATCTGTTATGCTTGTTATATAAAATCCATAATCCCACCATGCAAGAATAGGTTTTCCATTAAGTTGTCCACTCATATCAACACAAATTTCAGACCATTTATCTTCATTAAAAAGATTTTCAGATGTTACATTTTCAGTTGTTATGAAAATGCCACTTGCAAAAACAAGAAAAACTAATGTGCAAGCCATCAATTGCTTAACTCTTAACTCTTTTAATTTTTTTATATTAATATCTTTTAAAAAAGCATACAGGAACACTGCTCCAAATATTGCAATAAAAGGTATCAAATCTTTTGCAAATCTTCCTGCCTCAGTTGAAAAATACATTGTTATGATGAACATAGTTATGAAAAACAAATCTTTTGGTTTTGCATTATCTCTATAATTTTTATGCAAATATAATATAAAACCAAGTATTGCAATTATAAACAAAACAAAACCAAAGCCCATCATAAGTGATGATAATGTTACTAACTGTGCTTCTTGAATAGTTGACATTATCTTTGTTGAATAAATACCTGTACCAAAAATATAGTTTGACATTGCAATTAATGGATTTAAAAAAGTATCTGTTGAATCTCTGACAAGATACAAGATTATTAAAACTACCACAGAAATAAATGATATAAATCCAAATTGATAGAGTTTTGATCTTTTTTCTATATCCATCCACAAATATACTAAAAATAAAACAGAGGATGCAAAAGCTGAATAAAATATTATGTTGCTTATCTGATCAAACATTATTGCATAAACAAGTGACATTAAAAATGCTATAGAAAGAACAAAACTAATCTTTAACAAAGAAAATGAAACTTTATATTCTGTTTTATCTTTATCAAAAATTGAATAAAGAAGTAAAATAAAAACAAAAATACCAATACTAACAAAAATATATTCATGAGCAACCCATGTCATATATATTATTGAAAGTGGCACAGCAGATAAAATTGAATAAAAGACAAAACTTTTTGTTTTATTTGCAACTAACAATTTTATGAAAAAATAATAAAAAAGAACAGTCATAAACATTAAAAAAGAATCGTGATCAAATAAACCTGCAAGTGAACCATGAGAAGCATTATATAAAAGAGGTGTTGTTACAACAAAAACAGATGATAGAAATGCTATTTTTTTATTGAAAATCTGATTTGCTATGCCATAAACTGGAAAAACAAGAAGTGCACCAAATAAACAAGGAATCAAAAGCATTGTCCATCCTAATGCATCTGGTATTGACATCCCAGAAATGCCATGTGTTATCATAGCTATATTTGTTGTTATAGCTGTGAACAAAAGTGGTCTTGATGTATGTCCATAAGGATATGCTAAATCAAGATCATAAAATTCATAATTGCCAGCAAGTTGATATTTACACATCTTCATGTTGTAATATGAATCTGGTCCACGAAGATTAAATTTATTGTAAAAGTTATCTTCTTCTGGATGATAGCAATCTTTTATGCCAACACAAGATATACTAAATGCAATTATGAATAGCAAAATTAATATTATGTGATATTTGTTCATGATAATGTCTCCTTAATTGATTCAGCAATTTTTTTGCCAAATCCTTCTAAATTTTTAATTTCATCAACAGTCATTTCTTCTCCTGTTTTATTACTTATAATTTTAAGATGAGAAGCTTCTCTTAATGCATTTGCTCTTTTCTTTCCAAGTTTTGGTATTCTTGAATAAATATCAATTTGTATTTCTTCTGATGTTGGATCTCTTTTCTTTGCCTTTTGTCTTATTGGCGAATAATATTTTACAGGGTTTTTATCATCATAATGTTTTGAAACAACTTTGCAAACAAAAGGAATAAATAAATCACCTGTAAAAATTATTGTAATATCGTTTCTTGCAAGCAAAGAAGCAAGTTCACCTTGAATGGATTCTGGATCTGTGCCAGGATTATCTGCAATCATATCAATTAATCCACTATATTCTATAAATAGATAAGGATGAACAAAGCTGTCTTTTAATTCTTTTATTTGTTGATTAAGCTTTCCTGACATCATACTACTAACAAAATCTTTATATTTTCTTTCTATACCAACAAGATTATCATTTGTAAAATAATCACCAACTTGCGACTGAACAACTTTTATATCACTTATAAATGGAATCTTTTTTCTCTTTATATAATTTGCAAACTTTGGAATTATGTCATCACCATTTGCATCATATCTTTCTCTGTGATCAATACAAAGCCTCACCATTTATTTTCCTCCAAACAATGTACACCTTTTACAATCATCACCATATGTTTTCTTCAAGAAAGAACACTTTGGAAGCCTTGGTTTTATGTGTCTTATTTGATAAGATGTAACACTGTATTTATAATCTCTCCAACAAAGATGTTTTATAAATGCATTTATTGATAAGTCAGTATAACCTAAATGTTTTAAGAATGCCACAAGTTCCATTCTTTCAAAGTGAGTAGGATCTGTCTTTGTTGCTATTTGTTGCAAACAAGGAACACCAATTGATTCAACAGATGGAACATTCTCTCCTTGCCTTTCTATAATAAGTTTTAAGTCACCATTACTTTCCTCTCTGTGTTTCATTTTAAAATTTTTAAATGTATCAGCAAATTCTTTAAATGTCATGGTTGCTCTTGGCTTTCTTGGAACTATTCCTGGCTCTTGTGCCAATTTCGAAATTTTTTTGAGACCAGCATCAAACTCTTCATCTGTTAAATATCTGCAATAAAAACCATTTGATTCAAGTTTACCTGTTTCTTCATCTGCTCTCATATACTTTGATGTTGGATACCTGCATAACATATGAAGTCTTGCAAATGTTGGCTCATCAAATGCTTCTGTACCACAATCTTCTGCAATTCTCATCTGTACTGAATATAACAAATCTTTTAATTTTGCTTTTTCTGCATCTGTTTTTGGAATCTCTGGTTTGAATATAGCATAAAGATGAAAGCCTTTACCACCAGAAAAATTTATGACTGTTGGAATATCTCTATCTCTCAAATAATTTCTTAAGTTTTTAATATTCTTATAAGGCATTCTTATCGAAAAATAAGAATCAATATCAAAATAGAGACTATCAACAACAGGTGTTTTTTTATCTAAAAATCTGTAAGTAGATACAAAAAATGGCACTTTATCCTTAAACATTTTTTCAAAGTTATCAAATGCAAAACTGCTTTCGCAATACAGTTGATTTGGAAACCCAACATATCGTGCCATTTCTTTAAACAAACTTTATGCTCCTGGTTTTGGTTGTGGTGGCAATAATAATGCCAAATACACATCATCATCTTCTTCGTATATCAAAGCAGGTGCCTCAGATCCAAATTTTATTGTAAATTCATCTTTTATGAATGTACTTGCAATTTGTGGCAATCCTACAGTATAAATTGCTTCTGTATCTTCTCCTTTTTTAACCTCTGCATCTGTTTCAAACAATACAAAGTCACTAAATTTATGTAAATCACCAACTCTTATCTTGAGTTTATCATTTTCTACTTCAAAGGTATAAAATTCTGTTCCAAGAGAACTGCCATAATCAGTTGCATCTTTTAGATCTATAAGCTTCATTTTTACCTTTGTTGAAAGCTCAACATCTTTTATGACTGGAACACCATCTTTATTTTCAAATGGCATTTGATCAATTATGTCATCTTCTTTTGGCTCTCTAAAAGATAAATTTATGTGAACTCTTTTTCCTTTTATGACAACTTTGTCTTCTTTTGTTTTAAAAGTTAGATCAACATTGGAAGATAGCTTTTTTATAACATTTAATGCTCTTTGTATATCAAGTTCAATTATTTCATCTTCATCTATTTTTAGTTCATCAAAATAAGATTTTTTAAATCTGACTTCTCTTATTCCAACACCATTTGCTTCTCTTTGAATGGATGATATTTCGTTATTACTTGCCTTTATTATTGACATTGGAAAAAGATTCTGAACTGACATCTTTTCCAAGAGGTCTCTCATTTTTTCTTGTTTTAATTTAAATTCCATTTTTTCACCTATTTTTAATTTTTATTTTTGGAATATAAGTAGAGTTTTTGAGTTAGAAATCTTTTTAGGTGGTGAGGAGAATTATGGATAATTCTCTGAGAGATGTTCTAATTTCTCAACTCTACTAAATATTCCAATCTATTTCTTCTTCTTTGCTTTCCTCTTGTTTTTCTTTCTCTTTCTCCTGTTTCTTTGGTTCTTCATTCTTTGTCTCTTTTTTTGCTGGACTTTTTGGAGGCGATACACCAGCATTTTTTTCGAGTTCTTCAATGGCAGTACTTTTATATCCCAGCTCTTCTAATCTTTTACATGCTTTTTTATGTTCTGAATAAGGATTCTTATTTGTTATGTCAATTTCACCATAAAGTTTGCTAAAACCTGTTAATTTATAAGGTTTCATCTTAAAGTTATTGCCTTTATGATTTAAATTTATGATTGTATCAACTCTGTGCATGTTATCTTTTTCTCCAGCTGGACGATATCCAAGATCAAAGAAAATTGAATTCTTATTTCCTTCCTGTTTTATCTCTGCTGTAAAAACTACATTATATGGCATCCTTTTGATTTTATCTATCCAGTTAAAGTTATGCATAAATTTTATGACTGACCAATCTCCCCATCCAGATAAAGCACGATATGCAGAATCATCTTCTTTCATTGCTTTTACTTCTGCTCTCTTATGAGAAAAATAATTTCCAAGTGTTTCACCATATGCTTCTCTTGTATAATAATCTTGTGCATTCTTCCAAGCTTCTTCCAACAGCTCTATAACAAGCCAACCATGCTTGCCTGTCTTTTTATTATGTTCTTGCAATTTCTTTTCTGCTATTGCTGTTGCTGATACAAGTTCTTCATATGTATCTATTGGAAACACAAGTATATTATCCTTATAATCATTTGGTATTAATCCTTCAAGCTTTTTTATGCCTGTAGGTCGATCAGGATAAATTATGCACATCAAAAGATCTTCCTTTTCCATTTTCTTTACTTTTTTCAAATATGATAAAATAGAAAGATAAAAAAATGTTTTACCTGCATTTGATTCGCCAAATAAAATCATCTTTTCTGTGTCAGCTGTATCTTCAAAGTATTTAGAAGCTTTTACAGGTTTTACAAGATCTTGATCCCAAAGATTTTTTGTTGAACCAAGAGTCTCTTTTTTTGTTGTAACCACCTGCATCACCTCTATGTATCGATTTTAAAGATGTCGCCTTCATCATCTGATTCTTTCTCTTCTTTCTTTGGCTGTTCTTTTTTATCTTCTTTTGGTTTTTCCTCTTTCTTTTCTTCCTCTTTTGACTCTTCCTTTTTTTCCTCTGGCTCTTCTTCTGTTTCTTCTGGTTCATCAATCTCTTCTTCTGGTTTTGCTGTTACATCTACTGTATCTTTATCTTTTACAGATTTTACCTGTTGCTCTCTTGACATTGCCATCTCTGTTGGAAGTATAAAGTGATTTCTCCATCTTACTTCACCAGTATCATTGTTTATGTCGATCTTTCCACCGAAAATAAGAGTTGATCCTTGTGCCCAAACAACATCTTGTGGTGCAACAAATATTGTATAGTTTCCTCCAATAATAGAATCATCCATTATTGTAAATCTTCCAAATTCATTTCCTTCAGATGATTCACCAACCTCTGCTTCAACAACCATAACTTCCATAACTCTTATGTCAGTATCATATTCACCTTTATTAAGATCCATTTCACCAATTGTTATGTGTAAGCCTTTTGGCTCAATTTCGTTTTCATAGAAATCTTTGAATTCTGGTAATGTATGTCCTTCTTTAACTTCTGAAAAAGATGTTTTATTTCCAGATAATGTTGCTCCCCAACTATTTTCTTTCATTTGAAGCATAGCCTTGTAAACCTTGCCTTTTTCCATTTTCATTGTGTTCTTTGCAGCATCTCTCCACAAAGTTCCAGCACAATACATTGGCTCTCCTAATTTTTCTTTTCCTTCTTCATCCTTTCCAATTAATTGTGCAATACAAACAAGATCTCCAACCCAAGTTGGTTCACCTTTTATTTCCACTCTTCTTGGTCTTGATGGCTCAATAGGCATTATGTAAAATGGTTTAACATCACCACTCATGGAATATTCTCCATAAAGTTTTGCCCATGCAAACCTAATTTTATGCTCGAAATTTTTCATTGTTTGTATTGTCTCATCAGTGTCAATTATTTCTTTTAATCTTGTCATTAACACTTTTGGATCTTCTTCTCTTGTTTCTGCCAGCTTTAATATATTTTTCTTTATATCCTCTGGGATACTTGTCATATTTAATTTCCTCCTTTTATGTCTCTTATTTTTTTGATATAAGTAAATCCACCTATATCCTTTGTTTCAAAATACTTGTCCTTTTCATACTTTTCTATAGCCTTAAAGTTTGCATATTCACCTTTATGCTTCTCCAATTTTTGCAAGTTATAATGTGCTGTTTCTTTCGAACAATTATCCCACATTACTTGCAAATTAGGTAACATTGAAAGACGTTTTACCCATACATCGTCTTTAACAAAAGTTTTTTCTCTAACTTGTTTTTCATATTCTTCAATTGCACATCTTATTAACTTGTGCTTTTGAAGTCTTTCCATTGGAGTTATGACTATTAAGGATTCTAAACTAATAATTAAGTTCTGCCAAATTGGCATATAAATTAATCTTGCATACAAAACATCTGATGTATCAAGATATAATCTGCCATCTAAAATAGCATGATGTATTGCAAATTTCAATAAAATCTCATAAAGCCTTGTTATAAAATGTTCTAACTTTTCTCTTGCTTTTGGAGATACATCAAGAATCTTCATTGCAAACTCTTCAATAACACTAATCATCTTTTGATGTATGTCATTGTCAATTTTTACTATCTTTGTTGAACCTGAACCCAACTTTCCAAATCTTTGATTTATGACTGTTAATTTTTCTAAAAGATCATCATATTTTTTCTTTAGCTCTGCTTGTTTTGCTGGAGAAATATTTATGTTCTCACTCATTCTTCGTATTGTATCAAGCCTATCTTCCAAAGTTACATCTTCAAAGATTGGAACAAGTCTATCAAAAAATCCTGTTTTCATTATTTTTTCTACAAGATTGTCAGGTGGATAACTCATTAAAACAAAAGATGCATGTGGCTTAAATTCTATAATTTCTGAACCAAGTTTTTTAGAAATAAAACAAGAACTATCTTCTAATGGATTCATTGTTATTTGCATATATGTCATATTCTTCTTGCTAAATTCACTTGTAAAATCCAAAAGAACAGATGCTTCTTCCATTCCAACAATATCTGCTGTTTTTAATAATCCATCAATTATTTCTTCTTTTTTACTCTTTGTGTTATATTTTACTGTTCCTGCAAGTCCAGCATCTGTTGATTCTGTTAGTTTTTGAAAATCAACATCTAAGTCATTAGTCAACTTTTCTACAAATCCATAACCAGATCCTTTTCCAGATCCTTGAGGTTTTATCAAAAACATATGAATTCTTGGATCTATAATCCTTGAACCCATACGATAGCAAATTTTATTAGATAAAATCTGTCCTAATATTACATGAAGAGAAACTTTTCCATAAAGCAGATTTTTAAAAGAATATGAGCTAAATACATCAATATAATTATCGATTATTCTATCTGCTTCACTTTTAAATACATTAATCATTACTATTTTCCTCTTCTTTTATTAATTCATCTAATATTATTTTGATAGTTCTTAATGAATCTCTTGCTTGTTTTAAAGAAATATCTTCCGAAAAAAGCAGTAAACTCACTGCACTTCGAACTGTATTAAGTTCTTTCGTTTTAAAAATTTCTTGTGCATTTCCTTTCACATAGATATGACCATCATAGTATTTTGATTTTTCCATATGCTCCCTCTTATTTTGACAGTGAAAAAGTCCTCCACGACTTCCTCAATTTTTTTAAAATTCTTATAAAAATGTTATAAACAAATAGTTTATAAATCTTTTTAAATTTCTCTGTTCATATAATTATTGCCAATAAATTTATCAATCTTTTCATATTCCTCCATCGTAAAAGATCTTCCTATCAAATATGCTAAAACAAAAAGACAAATTCCTTTATCTTCGTTACAAAAAAGATTATTTATATCATTAACTAAATCTTCTGCTCTTTGTCTTTTTTCATCATCTGCTCTTTTTATATACAATCTTAATAGCTTGATAAAATTTTCTTTAAATATTCTTTCTTGATTAATTAATATCTCAGCTATTTCTTCTGTTATTTCCATCTTATATCTCTCCTAGTGGTGTAAAGTAGGTGGAAAGAAGAAGACATTGGGTACATAATTCTCTCAAATTATTTTAAATCCTCTTCTTTCCATATTTCAATTTCAGTTCTGGAACCACCCTCTCCAGAATGATACATTTTTTCTGCCTGCATACTTACTATCTGTGCATCATCCTTAAATGCAACACCATTTAAACCATCCACAACTGATTTAATTAGATTATCTAAATCAGGTCTCCTTGGATTATATATGGCAGGCATAGGTTTTGTTTTCCACATCAAATATTTTGGACGATGCAGAAAGAATTTTATGTGCATCCCAACTGCACTATCGAAAGGTTTATCGATATGCTTTTGTGCATGCATTTTTACCAAATTTTCAAAGGAAGATGTTGACTTTCCAGTAAACACCCTCACTTTTCCATTTTTATTTGAAAATATTGGTCTTTGTTTGCTCTTTGGATCGCCTTTTATTGCAAATTTAATCATTTAAAATTTTCCATTTATCTAATGCAAATTTTTTGTACATTGAAGCCATCGTGTTTAATGAATATATATTATAATTTGGATAGTATTTCTTGATAATATTGTCTCTAATGTAACTCCATGATCTTCCTTCATTAAGAGCTTTTTTCACATCTGTAAAAGGATTTATGTACATTGTATTTCCTTTCATTATGCCTGCCTTTTTGCCTTTATCCAAACCTTTCTTTTGCTTTGGTTTTATGCCTTGAATATATCTAATGTACCAAGATGCAAGAGCATTGCAAGACTCTATTTTTGAACTTGGTTTATATTCTTGCATTATTTTTGCACCAATTTCATATCTTGATAATCCTTCATCTAACCATTTTTTAACATCGTTGTAAGTATTCAAATGTATGGCATTTGTTCCATACGTGCCTATCTTTTTTCCTTGAGGTTTTCCTTTTGATTTTTCTTTTTTCTCCTTCAACATCTTTGTGACTTGCTCAACAGGTTTTGTTGTCATAAACATACCAAACTGATCAAGAGTTGCTTGTTTTGTCTCTTGCTTCTTTTTACTTACTGTAAAAATTTCATCATTGAACTTTATCTCTTTAAGCTCTCCTTTTTCTACAGTCCATATATCTGTTTCTATTTTCATACACTTTCCTCCTATATTACAGGCTCACTTGTTGTAAAGTTATTGCCTGTTTTATTAGCATAAATTTTCAATCTTTTGTTTAACTCTGACATTTCCGAAGAACTGATAATTTTATTACTTTTAACAACAAAAACAGTTCTTATTGCCAAAGCAGGATTTCTTTTAATAACATCTTTAAATTCTAATAAGTATTCTCTAAATATATTCATCACATCTATAAATATTTGGCATTCTCCAATTGTGGGATGATCATTTGGAATAATAAAACTATTTCTACAATGCATACCTATTATTGTTTGTGCAGAGCATTTAGAAATCATTATTTGATGTAATAATTGTTTATAATCATCCTCTGGAAAAGTTGATACTTTTGGATAAAAAATACTTTTAATATTTGCATTCATACAAGCTGAATTTAAAATACTGCTTTTACAATAATTTTCACATTCTCTGCAAGTTGGTGCTTTCTTTGTTATGTCAGTATAGCTAAATCTTATCATTTTCTTGCCTCTAATGATGTTATTGAATCGTCTATTTATATATGTTTTCCTAAATTTAATATTTTATAAAAAAATTTTGTCTTCATAAGTTGTCCATCCAAGCTTTCTGCCTTGTTTATCATAATACTTTTTAATTCTTGGTCTCCTATATTTTGTTTGCTTTTGAAGATGTAAAAGTGCTTGTCCAACTTGATTTTTTGGATCTCTCATCTTAAAATTCTTCTGCTTAAGATTTTTTATGATATCTGTTTTTGTTATGAATGGTAACTGCTTCTTTTTAGCTTCTTCTATAACTGCAAATACTTTATCTTGAATTCCTATCTGATATTTACTTCTTTTGCTCATGTCTTTTCCTCCTAAATTCTTTTATATCACACCAGAGTGCATATAACATTATTGGAAATATTATCATATAAATTGCATATTCAAACAAAGCCTCTCCATAAAAATTAAAATAAACTGTTACTTCACCACCATGAAGCATAGCCACAAATAGCCAGATATAGAAGTTTATAACTATTGCAAATGATAGCCTATCTCCAAGAGATTTAATTGTTGATTTTTTCATACTAATCTTGCCTAATATATCCACATTTATTACACTTTGCACCTTTTGCAAGATAATCACATTTTGGACAAGTCCAAGTGCCAAAGCTTTTTTGTGGCTGTTGCTCTTGCTGTTTCTTTGGCTTTTTTAAGTTTCCTCTTACACCATAAGTATCAGGAATGTTAAACTGTGTTTTCTTTTTATCTTTTGAATCAAAGGTATTTGGAATATTTAGTTTTCCTTTTGAAAGCAAAGAGTATGCAAGATAAATAAATAACAATCCAACAAAAGCTCCAGCAAACTCACCAGATGCTAAAAACTTTAATACATCCAAGTTATAGTTTAAGACAAGTGATATCACTGAAATCAAAACAATTAATATCATTAGAATTGAAAGTATGTTTGAAAATAAACTCTTTTGCTTCTTTGACATTTTTTTAATAAAGCTTTCTATTCCCATTTTTATTCCTCATAATCTTCTATATCAAAACTTTTATGATTCATAGCTCTTGTTTCTATGTGTCCATCTGGATCTCTAAATGTTACTGCTATTCTTACAAGTTTTGGATCTTCTAACATAGATGTATTTCTCATGCTTTCTACAAATTCTTTTAGTGTTCCTTCTGATGTTATTTTAATCTCATCTTCTGCCATTTTATTCACCTAATATCTTTTGAAGTTCTTCTTTATGACATTTTGCACAAAGTGGCTTGTTTTCGTAATCTCCTCTTTTGAGAACCATTACTTCTTCATCATCTACATATTCACCACATTTTTTACATATCATTTTTATCTTCTCCTGCTGAATATTCCAGCAATTATTAAGCAAACACCAAGCACTGCAATTCCACCAAATATTAAATTTGGAGTTATAGGTATTGACAACTTTGCAATTAAACTATCAATATTATTTTGTACAAAACTATCAATCTGATACATATATGCCATAACACCTGTTAAGAATAAAGTTATAAATCCAACACCTGTAAGAGATACCTGCTCTCTTGGTTTATTTACAGTTTGTTGCACAGGTTGTTGCACTGGTGCAGGTGGCACATAATAATTTGGTTGTGGCTGAGGTCTATTGATATTACTAATTTGTTGTTGAATGTTGTTTAATTGGCTCTGTATAGCATCTGAATCGCTCACTGGACGACTTGGAATATAATTATTATAATTATTATTTGTAGGCTCATGTGATGTCTCAGTCGTCTGTGTTGTCTTTACTTTTGATTCTTGTTCTTCTCTTCTTTTGCGTATATCTTCACGCATTTTTCTGAATCCTCTTTCTGGATCTGCTATTTTCATTTACTTTCCTCCTTATCTGGTTTATAAAATACATACCAAAGCATTCTTTTTCTTTCTCTATCAGTTAAATCAGGATATTTTGATACATAAAATCCTTCTTTTTTAATCTGTTCTTTGTTTTCTTTCCAAGCATCCCAAAACTCTGGTGTAGCAAATCCTTGATAATATGATTTGCCTTTCTTTCTTTTGTGTTTAAATGTTATGCCATACTTCTCAAAATGTTCAGCTCTTTTAAATCTTGGAGAATTAAAAACTCCTCCAAAGTCCATATTATGCCTCTTTGCATATTGCTTTGCCTCTGCAACTGCCTTATCCTTATCAGCTGAAAGATTTTTAATAAAAAAATCTTGACCAAAAAGACTATGTCTATGCACCCACAAAGTATGCAATACTTGTTTTTGTCCTGTTGAAATATAACATTCTTCTATTTTGTTCAATTTTTCACCTATATAGTAACCTATATTGCGTTTTAATATTTAAATGTTTGCCCATTTTTAATATTACAACCATTGTTTTGCACCTATAGCCTGATATTTATCAATGTCTTTTTTGATGCTTTCAAGTTCATACTTGTCCAGTATTGTATCAATAGTTTGCTGAAATGTTATATTAGTATCAAAGATAGATTTTACTTGTGCTTCACAATTCAAAGTTATGAGCTTCTTTGCTTTCATTGCCTCTGCAAAAGATTCATTTCCATTTGGAAATTTATCTGATGGTATAGCCTCAATGTTATCGTGGTCTTTTAACAAAGCAACAGCTTTCTTTTCTCCAATGCCTGTAACACCAGGAACATTGTCAACTTTGTCGCCTGTGAGAGAAAGATAATCACAGATCTGATATGGAAACACACCAAACTTCTTGTAAACTTTCATTTCATCAATAACTTCTTTTCCATCATACATGTGCATGGGAGGAAAATCACTGTTTATAAGTTGCATCATATCTTTGTCTTTTGTGAATATTAATACAGATTCAGATTTTGCATAATTTGTTGCCAATGTGCATATAACATCATCTGCTTCATTTTTTGGAGCATAGAACTGCTTTATTTTTAACAAGTGTAATAATATTCGTATATCATTGCATTCATCTAAAAAGTCAGCCTCTATTGTGCCAGCAGGTTTATAATCGCCATATAGCTCTCTTCTCCAACTTGGAGTGCCATGTGATTCCCAGCATACTGCAACTGTTCTTGGCTGAAACTTCTTGTAAACTGCAAGCAACGATCTCATAAAGTTATGGACTGTTGTTGCATTTAAGCCTGTGCTTGTTGTTAATCTATATGGTGCACCTCTTGATCTGTGTGCCAAATATGGACCATCTATTAATAATATGTTATATTTCATTCTTTTTCCTCTTTATCTTTTATTATCTGCCAAACATAAGGTAAATCATCTGGAACATTCCAACTATATTTGCCATAAAAAACAGGATCTTTTCTCAGTAGATTGGATTTATGACTATCGTGAAATTCTTTGTTGTTAATAAAAGGTGGATATTCTATTTCATCTTCATAAACAACCATCTTTTGCAACTTAATGTTTCTATATCCTCTTCTTTCCCATTCTTCTAACATAACATTATAGTATTCTGTTAAAGCTTGCAAATAACCTTTCCACATTTTAACAGCAGGATGATTTTGCCAACGATCTGGTTTGTCACAAAGATTTTTAATTATTTGATATGCTTCTACTCTCTGTTTGCCTAATCTTTTATAATCTAAACATTTTGCTGTTTCTCTGAAATCTGCATATGGAAGAAATGTTTGCATTATTTTTTCACCATATCCTTGTTATCTACAACTCTTCTGTGCAATTTTATGTCATCGTCAAAGTAAATATAGCCAACTTGTTTTATTGTGCCATCTCCATTATCGTATGTTATTGGAAAGTGATTTGTAAACATTAACTTGCACGTCCTTTAAAATCTTTTATCAGTTCTTCTTTCATCATATAACCTGCTAAACATTCTCTAAATTCTTTTTCATCCATTCCTTCTGGTTTTTTAATTTCATATTGCAACATTTACCACTTCCATCATTTGCTTCTTGTCATATACCTTTTCAACCTTGAAGTTGTTTTTCTTAAGATACAGAGCAAGCCACTTTTTCCTATCTATAACTTCCAACTTTCTGTCACCTTTTATGAACAGCTGATAGAAGCCTTTTTTCTTTTCTATTATTTTAAACTTCTTTGTTTTGGATTTTATATACTCTATTGTTTCATCTGCTGTTATTTGTTTTTTATTTTTAATATCTTTATTCTCAAACTGTTTATCTATTTTGTCAAGCTCTCTTTTAAGAGCACCTGTTATTGGATTTTCTTTCAACAGCTGTTCTGCTGTTTTATTTACTCTTTTAAAGCCACAATCTTTACATGTCCAAGTAGTGCCTTTTTTAGTTTTTTTGAAACTGTAATTTTTACTGTTGCACTTTGGACAATTCATATTTTTAGTATCACCTTTTTCTATTTAAACTTTTGGTAATTTTTAATATTTTGCAGGGTGAAGGAGAATAAAAAACATTTAGGTGGTGACTTAAATGATTTTTCTCCTAACACCTATCTGCATATTATGTTCTGCGTATTGAAAGCAGAACTTTCTTTATTACCTCAGTCATTTGTAGTGGTAACTTGTTTATGTCTTGGCATACTATTCTGTGTCGTGAATTGAAGACATTATTGTAGTCATAAGTGTTTATTAATATGCCTATAACTATTATGCCTTTTGCCTCAAGTTGTTTTATCTTTTGTCTGCAATCGCCTGCATTATTTGGTGCACCATCAGTTGCTACTATTATGATTTTTCTCTTGCTTGCTTGTCTTGCTAGTGATTTTTCTGCTCCATCTAATGCAAGTTTTAAAGGTGTTCCACCACTATAGAAAGGAGCAAATTCTTTTAGTGCATATTCAATCTTTTGATTGAAGCTTTTTACTCCATGAAGTTGCTTACTGCCAAAGAAGTTTACAACTTCTGATTTATAACCACCAAGCTCAAGTGCTTTTGTAACTGTATATCCTGCACGAACAGCTTTAACATATCTGTAATCATATTTCATTGAAGAAGAGCCATCTATTAGTATGCAAGCTGAAAGATCTACTTCTTTCACTTTGTCGTTCCTTTTAAAGACACGTGGACGTGAGTTTCCTGACATCAAGGAGGTTATCTTATGCATCTCTAATCTTCCTCTTGTCTGGTTATGTGTCCATCCATCGCCTGTTGATGCTATAGCTTTGAATAAATGAGATATTTTATTTGCAACTGGATCAAGATTCTTTGTTGCTATAGGATCTCCAGCTGTCCAGATATTGTTTAAGCTTGTTAAATCACCATAATCACTGAAATCTGCCTCAACATCTTTTGATTGAATTAAACTGCTTTCTTGCTGTATATCATTGAATGATTCTGACTCAAGTTTATTGTTTATACTATCTAAAATTCCTGATTCTTCAAGTTCTTCAAAATCTTCATCATTTCCTTTTTGATCTTCTTCGTTAGATTGGTGTTGTTTTTCTCCACCATCTAAATTTTCTAATTCTCCAGCAGATGAATCAGAACTGATTGAATCTGTTTCTTCTTGTTCTTCGCCATCTTCGCTCTCTACTTTTTCTCCAGCTGTTGATAATCCTTCTGATACACTATCTGTATCTTCCTCTGTTTTTTCTGTTTCTCCTTTTGTTTTTATTTTGCCTTCATCAGTATCTTCTGTTTCTGTTGATTTATCTTGCTCTTCTACCATTTTTTCTGCTTGTTTCTGTAATTCTTCTTGTAACTTTTTAACTAAATCCTTATCAGCTTGTGTTTGGCTCTTTTCTTTTAAGGATGTTTTTCCAGAGTTTGTTAAAGATTTCTTATGTGTCTTTGCTACATTATCTCTTGAATCCCATGAACTTGATTTTGGGAATAGTTTGTTCATCTTTGAATCAATGTCATTAACAATTCTGTAAAGTTCATCTTCGTTTTCTGTATCTACTGCTTCTCTTACAGATTTTATTAAATAAGTATAATTGTTAGAACCAATTTTATCTTCTATTATTTTTGCATATTTCTTTGGCAATTGTGGAACACCTGTTGTTTTCTTTGCTTCTCTTAGCATTGCATCCATTACAATTGCCTCAACACTTTTTGTGTACATATCTTCCCATTGTTGTTTTTTGATTTTTAGAATGTCCTGATTAAGATATATAAAATAAAGTCTTGCTTTTGCGTATTCTCTGGAAATTCTCTCTTCTACTCTGCCATCTTCAACAATATTTATGATTGATTTATCTATAGATTGTTGTAACCAAAGACTGTTATTAGTATAAAGAATGTGTCCAATTTCGTGTAACACAACACCTTTTTGCAAAACCAAGTTTTTAAAATCATTAGTTGTATCAACATTTGCAGATATAAAAACTTTATTTGTGGAATCAGTATAACCTATATTTCCACCAAGATTTTGCAAATAAACATTAAGAGAATATCTTCTGGAAAGAATACGACCATATTTTTGAAGTCGATTTTGTCGGATTTTCTTTCTTGTTGCTTGCATCATTTAAGTCACCTATAATAAAAGAAATGATTAAGTATTATATAAAGGTTTCCCTTTTTTTAATACTTTTACCAGTCCTCATTAACTTCTTCTTCAACTGGCTTTGTTTGATAGATAAAGGTATCCATAAGATCTCTAACTGTATCTCTATCACTTAGTTTAAACCTGTTGACGACTAGCTTCTCTTTGCCTTGCAGGAGACTCTCAGCGAAGTTTATAATGCTTCTTGTAGACCATGGAGTAAAGATTTCGCTCTTTGCGTAGGCTTCCCTGATTTTATTAGTGAAATCCATGATTGAAGATACTTTTTCTGTATCAAGTCCCATTTGTTTTAGGATTTTCTGCTCAACTTTGGTGTTATAATCAATTTCCATGATTGTATGAAACCTGTCCATTAGTGCTTCGTTCATTTCGTTGGTGCCAGCATAACCTTGTTCACTAGGATTCATAGTTGCAATTAATCTGAAATCAGAGTGTGGTTTGATAACTTCGCCATCTTTAGCTGAGAGGATTAAAATTCGCTCATCATCCAGTAATGAATTTAAGACAAATAGAACTTCTGGTGATGCTGCATTAATTTCGTCCACTGCTAGAATCCATCCTTCTCTGACTGCTCTTGTTAGTATGCCATCAATCCAAGGAGAATCGCCTTGTTTTAGTACATAATGTCCTACTAAATCTTCAACAGTAATGCCACCATTTAGTGAAAGTCTTCTGTATGGTTTTTGATACTTTGCACAGTATTTGCGAACAAGTGATGTTTTTCCAGATCCAGTTGGTCCTTGTAGCAAAACATTTTTTTCCTGTTTCATTGCATCTTCAAATTCTTCCAAATCTGTGTTTCCAGTTTCTACATTTCTTGGAATGTAAACAAAATCTTCTGGAATTAAAAGAACATCAGAAGCACATACTGATACAGTATTTTCTTCTACAACAGGAGTATTAGTAATATTAATCTTTGAATTCTTGATAATATCATCAACTGTTGATTCAATATCTTCTTTGAAATCTATGCCAATAATTTTATTGTCGTTACTGAACTTGCTCTTCAAAGAGAATTTCCTCTTATGTCGAACATCAGCAATAACTTTGCCATCAGCAAAGAATCTATCGAATCCATTCATTGACACTACAGTGAATTTAACACCTTTTTTTCGCAATACAGAGTTAAAAGTGTTATATTTTTCATCTGTGTTCAAAACTTGCTTTGTTTCGGTTGAATTTTCTTGTTCCATTTAAGTCACCTTTTTGTTTTCAAATCTCAGAATAGTCTTCTTAGTATATAAATGTTTCTCTATTTTTAATATTTTAGTCTTCGCCACCTTTCCAGGTGTAAGAAGTTCTTTTTGCTTTTTTTGGTGACTCAGCTGACATATGTGTTGCTTCATCAAGAGCAATAGATGAAACTTCAACAACATCTCTATATAACGATTTCCAAAAATGTCTCAAGTTAATCTTTATATTTGTTTCAAGATAATTTATATAAAAATACTCATTTCCTTTCTTGGTTGCTATATCATCTACAACCATTTTCATTAAAACATTCTTCAAATGACCAAAATTAACTTTTCTTACATAATTAAAATCTTCTGGATTTGGAATATTATAAACAAACTTCTTCCAATTTCCTCTACTTAAAAGAGCATCATCAATAAGATTTTTCCATTTTTGCTGTTCTTCATATGTAAGATGTGGATCATCTAAAAATTTATGCCTCATAATTTTCATTAATTCTTCTTGTGCACTTCTTGTATCTTCTCTTGTTTTTCTCTCTTGAAGTTTTTTATCAGACATCTTTATAATGAGCCTCTATATGATATTTTGGATTTGGTTTCCATATATTTGCAAATCTAACAATCCCAAATTCACCACCAATATCTAAATATGCTTCGTTTCCCTTCACTGGATTCCTATCAAGACCATCAATAGCCTTTTGTGTTACTCTTGTTGTTTTATCTGTTATTGCTCCTGGAAGGAATACTTTCAGCATAACTTTTTTTCTTGTAGTCCAATGAACATCAGAAGAAGTTTGTGTATTATAAAAACAGTTCATCATACATCTTCTAACTGCACCCATATCATTAGAAAATTTTATGACCTTTTGATAAAGATCTCCAGAGCATACTGCTGGTGCTATATCTGCCATCTCATCTATAAAGATATTAACCCATTCACCAACACCTCTAAGATAGTGTATAAAATTCATCCATTCATAATCATCTTCAAAGAATACAACTGATGCTCTGCCTGATGGTGCAATTTCATAAAGCTCATCAAAATCCCTAAAATAAACAGGATCCATATCTACTTCTCTTAATCTTTTATTTCTATCTCTAAATACAACGTTTGATCCTTTCTTCACAAAAAAACAAATTTTATCTAATCCTAATTTAAATGTTTGCAATGGTGCATCCATTTGTTCTCTCCAAAATATCTTTTCAGTTGGATTTGCTCTTATTGTATTGTTAGTAAAAGATAAAAGAACACCTGTTTTTCCTGTTCCTTGTGCACCTGTTAGTTCTGCTAAAATTCCACCATGATCTTGATCTCTGGATGTAGTTCTATCCATGATCCTTTTTCCCATTATCTCTGGTGTTGATTTCATTGGCATAATTTATCTCTACTCTTCTCTTTGTTGTTTCATCAATTTTGGTTTTCCAATTCTTAATCTCTTTTTTGATTTTGGTGCTTCTATACTAATTTCTTCTTGCTCTTGATCTTCTTCTGGTTCTGTTTGAATAACTTCTGGCAATTCAGATGAAATCATACTAATAATATGATTCTTTTGCATAACTTCTATTAAAGATTCTTCATATGTTATGCGGAACAACCAATCAGCTTCTCCAACTCTTCTTTCAAGTATATTTTGCCTATAAATTTCATCAGGTGCTCTTGATGCATCATTTGAAATATTTATATACTCTTCTTCAAGCTCTTTTTGCATTTCATTTTTTATTGCCATTAAATCATTGTATGCCTTTGGACTTGCTTTTAGTAATACTTCAATACTTTGCGAAAGAGCATCAAAATATTCTGCTTCACCTGCTTCTCTTGCTAACTGCAATTCTCTGAACTTTTCCATCAGCAAATTCTCTAGTGTCATTTGAGAAACTTCTTCTATTCCTTCTACTTTTACTCCTTTTCTATTCATTTTACTTTCACCATTTTCCTCTTAATCTTATTTCTATCCTCTTTAGTTATTTCAAATACATCTTCTATAACATCATCTGTGTCAAATATGAGTTTGATATTTTTCTTGTACCTTTCGATGTATCTTAAGGTTTTAAATGATAAATATATAATAACTAAAAAAACAATAATTGCAGAAGTTTGTATTAATATATAAGGAACAAACATAAGTGCTATTGCTATAAATGCACCAACAAACATTACTGCTAACATTGTTAGCATGAATATCTTATCTTCAATTGTCATTTGATAATAGAAGTTAAGCTTTTCTATCTCATCTTTTGTTAGATCATTCCATGTTTTCATTTAAACAGCTCCTGGCAATTCTTTCATGTTTTCTTGATATAGTGCTTGTGCTTTTGTGTTTTTCCACTTATCCCACAAGAATCTCTTGAAAAGATATCCAACACCAGCAATTCCGAAATATCCAGCAACACAAATAGCAATCCATTTTCCTATTTCAATTCCTGCACCAGACTCTCCAGCAAATGTTATGACTGTTAGCAATAAATAAACAGAAATTGCTATAACACCACATATTGCAAAAAACATTAAACCAAATGCAAAATAATATGTTGTTGTATCTAAAAATTCAAATATCTTTGCTAAAAATTTATGTGTCTTAAGATATCTTGTTGGCGTTGATACATAATATCCTATTATTCCAAGAACAATTACTACTGCAATGACCATAAGCATTGCTGGATAAATAGAATAAACAGTATTTATGTTTGAAACTGCTAAATTATTAGCAGGTGATGTTCCATCTATTGTATTTGCTGTATTTACAACTAGATATCCTACTCCTATAACAACAAGAGCAATAACCAGCATTATGAAACTTCCTTTTGCATTTTTATTCATTTTTATTCCTCTTTTTTAACATATTTTTTTGCTTTTCTTTTAAAGCCTTTCCTTGATCAGCACCCTGATCCCACTTATTTTTTAAAATCATTTTTGATTCTTCAATTTGCTCTCTAAAAGAATCTTTAATTTTATCAAAAAACTTCATTAAATGCCTCCTTGAAACATTTCCATTATCTGTGGCATAAACATCATCATAAATATTCCTAACATAGCCATGCCAATAGCTAAAATTATCCAAATTATTGTCTTGCTATTCATTTTTAGATTTGGACCACGACTATAGTTCTTTATTTCCTCCATGTTTCTTGCATTATGATATCGCATAACAGTTTTAAGTGCAAAAGGAGATGTTCTTACAATATAATCTTCAAGCACGTGTAAATCAACAGGAACACCACCAATCATAGTTTTGAATGTTCCCTTTTGTGATGGATTTTCTTTAATTTCTTTTATAATTGAAAGAGGAGATCTATCATCTCTTTCCTCTTCCTCATCATCTGACATTCTTCTTACAGGTTGTGCAACTTGATATTCTTGTAATTCTTGCATTTCTTCTTCATTTGGAATAACTTCTCTTTGCAAGTTCAATCTTTCTCTGAGCCTTGACAATGTTATTCCTCCTGTTTTTTAATGAATTCTTTTATGTCTTCATCTGTCATTTCTCTTCCAAGAATTTCACTGTCTTTTCCAACAAAAGGTATAATCTTTTTAATTCCTTTCTTTTCTCTTGCTTCTCTCATGTTTTCAAAACCATACTTTGTTTTTAAGAATTGTGCATATAAACATTTTCCAAGATCTACAGCATGTCCAACACCCTCTGGAACAAATCTTACAGGATGATCAAATAACTTATAAGATTTCATATCTTGTATCTGTGCATCAAGCTCTGGAGAATAAAGCTGTCCTTCAACTTCTCTCATTGCAGGTGTAATTTTTATTGTGCCATCACGATACACATAAAACCATAGTATTCTACTTGGTCTTCCAGGTTCAAGTAAATGATCTGCACCTGTCTTCTTTGCTCTTCCCCACAAAATTATGTATCCAAAAACTGAAATAATTATTCCAACCATGAAAAGAAGTACTCTAAACATATATGGAATATTATACATCATTTCCAGTGGTAATATTCCACAAACACCTGCCATTATCATTCCAAACATTAACATCATAAAAGCCATCATAAAAATCATTATTAATACTCTCCATCATCATATTCTCTTGTTCTACTACTTCTTTTTCCACCAAAAGCTTTTCTTACTCTACCTGTAAGAGTAGATTTTTCTCTTTGTCTTGAAAGAACTCTCTCAATATTTTCACTTTTACTGTATCCACCAGATGACCAGATTGTCTGAAATCCTCCAATACTTCTTGAGCATTGCATTTTCATAACTTCTCTTCCCATAATTTGTCGTGCTTCATCATAAAGTCCCATTTCAAGAAGCATGCATATTTCATCAAATGCTAATAACATAGCAAATACATCTTGTCTCTGAATATTACCTAATGCCATGATCTTAGAAAACATTAGATAATACTTTTTGAAATACTTCCTCTCAGATGGTGGCACATCTGGCGATAAAACAAACTGTGTTACAGTTAATGCTTCATCTTTGTAATCTATTATCCCTTCTTGCTGAGGCATTTATATCTTTCTTCTCCATATAATAAGTCACCATAACAAGAACTGCAAGAACTCCACCAATAAGTGCAATAAGTGCTCTTATTAAATCATCCATTACTGGAACAAATGATATAAATATCAATGACACTGCCATTAACATTCCAACTATTGTTGCAGTAAAAACCATTGGTGAAACTTTGCCTTTTAAAAATGTTTGTTTTCGTTTTACAGATTGTCTAAATAACTCACTTCTATTTATCTCTGGATGATTATCCAGCCATTCCTTCATATCATCAGGAATGTTTATATTTAGCTGAGCCATGCTCCTCTTTCCTCCAATATAGTTATATAAACTATTATATAAACACATATACAAATAGTTATGTGATTATATATCTTTTTCAAAATCTTATATAATCTATCTGGTATATAAGATTTTCTAAAAAATGGGGAGGGGGGATACCCAAAATGTTAAAAATGCACAAACAATAACAATTTTATGCAAAAACGATGGGGAAATGAATATATTGTGGCAAACAATGAACAGTATTCAATTAAATTCATGCATTTAAAGAAAGGCAAACAGCATCATCTCAAATATCACAACGAAAAAACAGAAACACTGTTTATTGTGAAAGGCTCAGGTTTTATTGTTCATGATGGCACTTTTCACACAATAAAGCAGGGAGACACTGTAACAATCTTGCCAAAAGACATACATAAGTTATGGTGCTCTAAAAAAGAAGATCTGTATGTACTGGAAATAAATTGTCCATCATCAGAAGAAAGTGTTTGTTTAGAGATTGATTAATAATACCTGCTTAATTTTGGTTTATATCTTATGTTTTTTGTTTTGTATGTTCTTGGTGGATTAAACTTCATTGGCTTTGGATTATATGTTCTTGTTTTAGCATAACTTGATCTTCTAACTGGTCTTCCAGTCATAGTGCTTCTGTTCAGATCAGATATATCTTTTGCTGTTTTTGCAAGCAAAGTTAATCCTATTCCCATTCCCATGATTCCCATGGTTGTACCTGCTATTCCACTTACATTTACCATTTTATTGCTCCTTCATTTTTCTTTTCCACATTCTAACTTGCTTTTCTGAGATTGGCTCAACCTTTATTGCAATGCCATGTTTCTTAAAGCTTGTTATGACATCTGAAATGAGCCTTTGATCGTTGTCGTATATGCCTATTGGTTCAAATTTTTTTCCATCAAATTCTTTATAGATGGAAACTACATCTAATTGATATCCTTTCATACTTTAAAACCTCTTTTCTTGATCGTAAATGAGGGAGTTTTGGCTATTTCTCCCTCTGTTAGCCAATGATCCTTATCTAGTGACTGATACGCACCAGCCAGATTTCTTTTTGTAAAGACTTGCACCAAATCCTTTTTTTCTCATTTTTGTTGCAAAATCTTTAGCATTGGCTTTGCTTGCGAATGGTCCATGTGCTGCCATCTTTTATTTCACCTCCAATATTCTTTTAATCAATTATTTTTTCCCAATATTTCATTTCTTCATCTGTTAGATCGTCATTATCTCCCATAATAACAATTCTGTAAATCTTGCCTAACAAATACTTTTGTGATAATTTCTGCTTCTTTTGTGTTTTTCTTCCTACTCCATAATAATCTGGTAATTTCATTTTTTCACCTCATATATCCAATCCTAATCTACCTGCAAGATACTCTTCATGTTCGCCACTCATAAATGAAAAGCTCCAGTTCCAAAGATCTTCTATTCCTTCATCTTCATCTATATCATAAAGATGTTTTATTCCATGTAGTTCATAGTCTTCTCCTTTGTACATAAATTTTATTCCAATATCAAGACCATATCCTAATGGAAATTCCTTAATATCTTTTGCACCTATTTTTTTCAATTTGTCTTTGAGCTTTTTAATCATTGCATTTCTTGCCTTTGGATAATCTGTTCCTCTTGATAAATAATCTTCTCTCATTTTATTTCCTCCTTTTTGGATGCCTGCATTTGGAAGTTTTATTTCTGCCTCTGCCTCCAGCCTTTAAACCTCTCTTGCTTCCATCTTTTTTTCCAAATCCTTTTCTTGGCATTTTTAATCCTCCTTTTCTAATTCTTCTGCAAATATCTTACACATGCCACACACACCTGATGGTCCAGTTAAACAGCCACAATATTTACAGTGTGTTGTCAACTGCATGCCAAGTGCCTCTGGCTTGAATCGCATTTGTAATGTTTTTTTCATTTAATCACTTATTTCAATAAATTTTCCACTTTTTTTCATATATATTTTTTCTTCAGAATTTAATCCTGCACTATATACTTTGTTAAATTTATCCCATTTGACTTCTGTTATTAACCAATATTTTATGTTAGGATATTTTTTAGATGCTATTTTTAGTGCTTTTGTAAATAATAATGTATTTCCTACATCAACATTTTGATCAACAAATCCATAATTTAAATTTTGTTTTGTTTTAAAGCCACTAACCCAAAGTTTTTTGTCACCAACATATTTTTTCATTATCAATCCCAAGCTTTGTAACCTATATGTTTTTTCCCAATCTTACTATTATATCTATGATAATGTTGACATTTTTTGCAATAATAGTATGGACTATAAATTCCCCAATTGTTATATAATCCACCTGTATCAATATGATCTTCCATTTTAATCTTTCTCCTTATTACTTCTTCCTTTTCTGGCTTTTTCCATTCTTTCCTTCATCTCTTGTCGTTTTTTATACTGTCCAAATGTATATGGTCTAATTGGCTTTGCTGATAGCTTCTTTTTTACAAGGCTTCTTTGTCTCATCTAATCCTCCATCTGTTTAAGCTCACCTGCTGTGGTTCTCATCTTTACAGGGAAACCTGCCTTAAAATATTCTTCAGCTTTCTCTGTGCCTACAAATATCGTGTATGGATCTTTTCCAGATTCTCTTATCTCTACTTCCCATACAGGTTTTGGATCTATAACCTTTATCCAGCCTTTGGCTCTTTTGTCAGGTTTATGCCATCTTCCCATTTTTATCACTTTATATATTTTAATTTTTTTCTTTCTGCCTTTAACTCTTTTAACTTTGCCTCTTTCTCTTTGACCATATCTTTTGCAAATTGTATATCAGCTTCAAGAAAATCTATTTCATCATCAATGTCTTTTCTAACTTTCCATACATCTTTTACTTTCATTTTATCTCTTCCATATTCTTGCTTTTGGTATTTTTCCACCATAGCTTCCCATATGAATTCTATATGTTCCATGATCTAAATCATGTAAATATCCTTCAGCTGTTTTGCCTTTATCACACATTCGTTTTATATCAACCCAATCCCAAGTTACTGATCTTTGATTCCATCTTCTTGCCAATCCAACAATGCTCCATTTTTTAGAAACACCATTACCACTGTCAATATATCCAGCAGGTGTAACACGATAATAATTGCCTCTTATATTTAAAGTATATTCTACCATTATTCTTCCTCTTTCTTTCCAAACTTTAAGGTTTTTTTGTCAATGTTCCTTCTAACTTTTGGCTTTCTTGTTTTTAAATTTGTTCTTGCCTTCAGCTTCTGAAATTTTGCTTTTCTTACTATTTTTCTCATTTTGCTTTCCTCCTTTTTCTAATTTTATTTTTATTATTTAAATGTTTGTGTAATTTTAATATTTTTCTTTCTTAATTGCAACTATTTCATCTGGACTTGCATATTCAATATGCCTCCACCCAGAGTAACTCCAA
>Ga0272443_10000984_pt1 | contig 45746 bp, 34 predicted proteins | sample SSMAcet12_FD_193581 | JGI IMG/M metagenome (GOLD analysis project Ga0272443, IMG submission 193581) | Marine sediment archaeal communities from Little Sippewissett salt marsh, Falmouth, MA, United States - SSM-Acet-12 | ecosystem: Environmental > Aquatic > Marine > Wetlands > Sediment ...
GAGGAGCATCACAAGCTCGACATTACGGACGAGGCGCTGGAAGCCGCCGCTTTGCTCTCGGCGCGCTATGTGTCAGAGCGCTTCTTGCCGGATAAGGCGATCGACTTGATCGATGAATCTGCATCGCGTGTGCGAATGTACAAGAGTCCCGAGGCTGTCAGTCTGAAGCGGATTGTTCAAGAGCTGCGTCAGACACGCGCTGCGCGCAGCGGCGCTGGAGAACAAGGCCGCGCGGATGAGGTTCTTCAACTCGAGAGCAAGGAGCGCGACCTCGAGCGACAACTCGAAGAACTGAGAACAGCCTGGGATCGCAAGGATGACGGCCCCGAGGTAACGGCAGAAGACATCGCCGAAGTTGTGTCGATGTGGACCGGGGTGCCGGTGACACAGCTCGCGAATGAAGAGTCTGAGCGTCTGCTGCGTATGGAGGGCGCGCTGCATGAACGTATCGTCGGGCAGGATGAAGCTATACGTGCTATTTCGAAGGCAGTTCGCCGCGCGCGCGCAGGGTTGAAAGACCCCAAGCGGCCGATCGGATCCTACATCTTCCTTGGCCCGACAGGCGTGGGCAAGACGGAGCTTACCAAGGCTCTCGCCGAGTACTTGTTCGGTTCCGAAGACGCGCTCATCCAATTGGATATGTCCGAGTTTATGGAACGGCACTCTGTAAGCAGACTGGTGGGAGCTCCTCCTGGATATGTTGGATATGATGATGCGGGCCAGCTCACGGAAGCCATCCGACGCCGACCTTACTCGATCGTCGTCTTCGATGAGGTTGAGAAAGCACATCCAGAAGCGCACAACATGCTTCTTCAGATTATGGAAGAAGGCCATCTTTCTGATGCACGTGGACGTAAGGTAGATTTCCGCAATGCCATCATTGTTATGACGTCCAATGTTGGAGCCTCGATGATCATGAACCAGACCAAGATGGGGTTCTCGCTGAACCTCGACGAAGAGGCAGAAGAGAAATATGCCTACGACGAAATGCGAAAGAAACTGACCGAGGCTTTGAAGAAGGTTTTCCGGCCGGAATTCATCAACCGTGTGGATTCGGTGATCGTTTTCCATGCGTTGAACCGCAGCCAGATCAAAGACATCGTCGATCTGGAACTGCAAAAAGTCGTGGAGCGTGTGAAGGAGCATGAACTGGCGTTGGAAACATCGGAAGCTGCGCGAGAACGTCTGGCAGAACTTGGCTACGATGCCGACATGGGCGCACGACCATTAAGACGAGTGATCCAGGATCTCGTGGAAGATCAGCTTTCCGATGCCCTGTTGAAGAAACAATTTGAGTCTGGGGATCACATCCTGGTGGATGTGGAAGATGGGGAGATCGTGCTTCAGAAAGGTGAAGAGACACCGGACAATCAAGAAGAAGAAGCCGTACCTACGGCATGAATGAATTGTCCTTGAGCGCATCGCCCGACATCCGTCGGGCGATGTTTCATTACGGCAGTGTAGGGGATTTTTACCACAGTTCGGCCACAGGTATAATCGTAGTGGAGGTCCGATGTGACGAAGACAAAGACGCGCTACGTATGCCAGGAATGTGGACGAACGGCGGTAAAACCGCTGGGACGCTGTCCACAGTGCGGTGCATGGAACAGCATGCTGGAAGAGGTTGTATCGTCGTCCGGGGGAAAGAAGGCGAGCCGCCTCCGAACAACATCCGAGATCACACGTCTCGTCGATATCGAAGGGCACGTGGAAGACCGTGCCCCGCTCCCCATCGCCGAGTTTTCAAGAGTGCTCGGCGGAGGGATCGTTCCCGGTTCGCTAGTGCTCATTGGTGGAGAGCCGGGGATTGGCAAGTCGACGCTGCTGCTTCAGCTCGCACTGGCGATGGCACGCAAGCAAAGTGTGCTCTATGTCTCGGGAGAAGAATCGGAGCAGCAAATCAAGGTGCGAGCGCTACGACTTTCGGAGAATGTGATCCCTGATGATTTGTATATTTTGACTGAAACCGATGTGATGCAAGTCGAGAGTCACATCCACGCCGTTCGGCCGACGCTGGTGATTGTCGATTCCATCCAGACCATGCGACATGCTGATTTTGAGACCAGCGCGGGAACGGTCACGCAGGTTCGTGAAAGCGCTTCCCATTTTCAGGCCATTGCGAAACGTGCCGGCATCGCCATCTTTCTCGTTGGGCATGTGACCAAGAGCGGATCGATTGCAGGTCCCAAGGTGCTTGAGCATATTGTGGATACAGTGCTCTATCTTGAAGGTGATCCATTTCATACATACCGGCTGCTTCGCTCGGTTAAGAATCGCTTTGGCGCCACGAGTGAGATCGGTGTCTTCGCAATGGAGGCGAATGGCTTGGTGGAAGTTGCCAATCCCTCCGAAGCCTTTCTTTCGGAGCGAGTCGCGAATCAACCGGGTTCAGCAATTGCGGTCACCATGGAAGGGACGCGTCCGCTCCTCGTCGAGATTCAGGGCCTGACAAGCTCCACTTCTTTTGGGAACCCGAGACGGACGGCCAATGGTGTTGATGTCAACCGTCTGCTGCTGACTGTGGCCGTGCTCACTCGACGTGTAGGGATGCGTCTTTCGGACCAGGATGTGTTTGTTAATGTCGTTGGCGGGTTGCGAGTTCAAGAACCGGCTGCCGACCTGGCTGTCGCCACAGCCATCGCCTCCTCGCATCGTGATCGCCCCATCCCCGCTGATGTTACCTTAATCGGCGAAGTGGGATTATCCGGCGAACTGCGCGCTGTTTCTCAACTCAATGCGCGCGTGCGTGAGGCTGCCAAGCTGGGGTTTAAGCGAGTCATTGTTCCCCGCCGCAAGCAGGGAGATCGCACCGATGCTCACCAAATTGAACTCGTTCATGCCCGGACTTTACGGGAAGCCTTTTCACTGTTGTGGGCTGGTTGATCCCGTGCAGCATGTACGAACAACCGGCGCGCGGTCGTTCCTTTAAGATTCCTTGGTTTGAAACGGGACCCTGTCGTGCAAGCTACGTGCAAAAATGAGAATTGAGGTCCGACCGCAATGGCGATCCTCGCCATTGAATTCTTTAACATTTAAGATTTGGGAGCATGGAGTTCCCTTTCTGCTTGTGTTTTTCCCCTATATATAGGGGACGCGCCCGAGAGCACCCTGACGAGTGGGATTGTTCCAGCCTGAAATTGAATCACGCGAAAACGCCTTTTTTCGAGCTTCTGCACCTATTTCTTTAAGCCATTACTCTCTTAAAGATTTGGAAGTTTTAACGCTAGCACGGTGCTTGCATATTGAAGCAAAATTGCCTCTCTGCTAGAATCCATCCAGCATGATGGTCCTTGATCTGGTTTGAGGAGGCTGGATTGAGGAAGGGGAACCTGCAACCATCACCCCGCTCCCTCAGCGGATGTGAACTACCTGTGCATGTTTTGACAATTCGTTCCTGGAAAGATGATCACCGCACTCACCTGCCACGTTCTCCTCGTTGTGCAGGAACTGGAGAATACATGGACGCAAGGCTTGTCTGGGAGGCTGCTTTAGGCCGATTACAAATGGATATGTCCCGGGCGAGCTACGACACCTGGGTGCGTGATGCAGAACTGCTGAGCTATGAGGATGGAAGCTACATCATCGGCGTCCAAAACGCCTACGCGCGCGATTGGCTTGAGAGTCGTATGCTCTCCAAGGTCAAGCAGGTGCTGCGGGATCTCAGCGAGCGCTCTGTTGAGGTGAAGTTCATCGTATGGCAGGGTGACCCGGTCGATGACCACCCCACCACCCTGAGCCTGACTCCGGCAAAACCGATTGCGAAAGTCAAACCGCACAAGCTGAACTGGCGATATACCTTCGACAGCTTCGTGGTGGGATCCAGCAATCAACTCGCGCATGCCGCAGCCCGGGCGGTAGCCGAGAACCCCGCACGGGCTTACAATCCACTTTTTCTTTATGGCGGTGTTGGTCTCGGTAAGACACACCTCCTCCATGCCGTTGGTCATGCGTGCTTACAGGCCGCGCTCTCTGTTTGTTATGTTTCCTCAGAGGAATTTACAAACGATCTCATTAATGCCATCCGCACACGCACGACGGATGCTTTCCGTGAACGCTACCGCCGTGTGGATGTGTTGCTGATTGATGACATCCAATTCATCGCTGGGAAGGAATCAACACAGGAAGAGTTTTTCCACACTTTCAACGCGCTCCACGGGCAGGACAAGCAGATTGTACTCACCTCCGACCGCCCACCGCGCGCGCTGGTAACGCTGGAGGAACGCCTTCGTTCGCGGTTCGAATGGGGGTTAACGGTCGATATCCAGGCTCCAGATTTTGAAACCCGCGTTGCCATCCTTCGCTCCAAAGCCGAGCGTGCCAATCGCCATATCGAACAACCGCTGCTTGAACTCATTGCGCGACGCGTGCAGAGCAACATTCGTGAGTTGGAAGGGTCCCTCACGCGAGTACTCGCGTTTGCTGATTTGAGCGGTGTGGCATTATCGGAGCGGCTGGTTGAAACGGCGGTTTCTGATCTTGCGCCCTCACGGGGCGAACTGACGGCTGAGCGCATCATTGAAGTCGTGGCCGAGCAGTTTGACGTTGACGAGGACAGGATGCTCAGTCGTGAACGCACGCGCGAGGTGGCACTGCCGCGGCAGGTGGCCATGTACCTTATCCGCAAGGAAACATCCGCATCGCTTCCGCAAATTGGTGAAGCGCTGGGTGGGCGGGACCACACAACCGTGATGTATGGTTGCGAGAAAATTACGAATGTGATTGAAACAGATGATGCCCTCCGCCGAAATGTAACGTCTATCCGTGAACGTATCTATCGTGAAACAGGCATCGCAACAGCCTAGCATCAACCTGCCTGAACCCGCAAAGCGCCCGCAAATGGGCGCTATTTATTTAACGTCCGCGTTCGAAGGGCACATCGGTGAGGTCAGGAGCATCTCTATAGGAAGGTGGTACGGTCGGCAGAATCGTCTAGGCCTGTATTGCGTATGTTTACAATGGGTGGAGATAAACGAGATGAACATCAGATCCCAGCGAGATGATGTCACCGTTCATCAGCGGGTGAGGGGCTGTTAGCCTGATGCCATTGAGGCGTGTGCCAGTGATGCTGCCGACATCCATGAGAACATGCTGTGCGCCGTTGTACGCGATGAGCGCATGGATCAGGGCGGCGGATGCGCCGGAGACAGGAAAAGACATCGCCGGATGGCGCCCAAGCAATGCTGTATCAGAAAAGCCCGAGCGCACACCTCGTGACGCGCCTGTTAACAGCAGCAGGTCAAACAACGCTCCGTCCCCGTGTTGTGACATCGCATCCATCTCGTGGATCACTTTCATACAGGCCGATTCCAGCCAGATAGGGGTGGAATCACGCAAGGCTGTTTCTACTGCAACGAATAAGGAGACTGACTTGTGACAGGTGGAGGTTGGGCTTAGAGCAGTGAGGTGGGATCAATATCCACAATCCAGCCATCAGGGAGCACGTCGGGGATGAGGTGCTGAGGATGACGGTTACGGAGGATGAGCTGCCAGCGGTACTTGCCACGGAGACGATGGAAGAAACATGGGGCAGGTCCGATTAACTCAGCCTGTGGGGAAGCGGAACGAATGGCGTTGGCCATGCGCCGGGCTTCCCGCTCGGCAGTCCGTCGCGATTCACTGCGATACAGTAATCGAACAAGGCGGGTGAAGGGTGGGTAGCCGAGGAGCCTGCGTTGATTAAGTTCACTCGAGTAGAAACCTGCGTAGTCATGCTGTGAGGCGGCGAGAATGACAGGGTGTTCCGGATAGAACGTTTGCAGAATGACGCGTCCATCCAGGATGCCCCGCCCTGCCCGACCCGCAACCTGCATGAGCGTTTGAAAGGTCCGTTCAGTCATGCGGTAATCTGGGAGATTCAACCCGACATCGGCAGATATGATTCCGACCAGTGTCACCATGGGAAGGTCAAGACCCTTTGCAATCATCTGGGTGCCAATCAGCACATCTGCCTTGTGGGCGGCAAAGTTGGAAAGGATGATTTCATGTGCGCCGCGTGTTCTGGTAGTGTCACTATCCCAGCGGATGATTTGAACATCGGGGATAAGCTGTTGCACTTCCGTCTGGATGTGTTCGGTGCCGGCGCCGAAGTACTTCACCCGCGTGCTATTGCAGGTTGGGCAGCGGGCTGGGGGAGTGGTTTGATGGCCGCAGTGGTGACAGATGGCGGCTTGCTCATCCTGATGATGTGTGAGGGGGACATCGCAGTGCGGACATTTCAGCACCCAGCCACAATCTCGGCAGAAGATGTAGGTTGAGCTGCCGCGTCGGTTGAGAAAAAGGATGGCTTGCTGACCGGAATCTATCGTTTCGCGCAACGCGGTCTGAAGGGGCCGGCTGAAGAGGGAAGTGTTGCCGGCGCGAAGTTCCTGTTTCATATCAACGATCCTCACGGGAGGAAGTTGTCTGGTGACTGCGGTGCCAATGATGTCCTTGTACTTGGCGTTGATGCCGAATCGTTTCGCCTGGTCGTGAAAACGGCGCTGGTGGGCGAGAATGCGCTGAGGAAGCCGGATAAGCTCTAGTTCGCCCTGCGATGACTGATACATGGTGATGATATCGGGTGTCGCAGTGCCAAGGATACATGTGGCACCGGTAATGTGAGCATACGTCATGGCAGTGGTGCGGGCATGATAGCGGGGTGCACGTTCGGACTGTTTGTAGGATTGATCGTGGGATTCGTCCAGCACAATCAAGCCGATTTTTTCGAAGGGTGTGAACAGAGCCGAACGGGCGCCGATGATGATGTCGATGTTTCCACTCATACAGCGACGCCAGGTGTCATAACGTTCCCCATCCGTTAGCTGGGAGTGCATCAACCCGACTCTGCCAGGAAAACGTGCAAGGAAGCGCTGCGCTGTCTGTGGGGTGAGCGCAATCTCGGGAACAAGAATGATCGCAGAACGTCCTTGTTCGAGCACGGCTGCGGCGGCGCGCATGTATAATTCTGTCTTCCCGGATCCGGTGACACCATGCAAGAGTATGGGCTTTGCCCGGGGCGTTTCTTGCTGTCCTAGCGCAGTTTGAATGCGAGCCCAGGCGTCTTCCTGGTGCGGGGTGAGGACAGGGGGGACGGCAGGGACATAGTCGTATGTGGTTAACGGATCCCGCCAGAGGTCGGATTCGCCGATGGCGATTAACGACATAGCTTCCAGGCGGATCAGATCGGAGCGGTTCGCGCCAGTTTCTGCATACACCCAGGTGACATCCACCGGCTCACCTTCCTTCAACAACATTTCCAGGACAGCCCGACGGCGGGCCGGTGTTGCGGAAGCCGTTTTTCCGAGCTGGAGTTGGTCAAGCTGAAGACGGTCGGGCGGGACGGCGAGTCGCACTGTGCGAATCTTGCGGGGTCCCGATCGAACCGGATCAAGCACTGAGGAACGGGAAAGGATTCCCATTTTTTCAAGTTGTTGTGCCGTTGTACGCCAATTCTTTTTCTTATAAGCGTGATCCAGTTGACGCCCCCGAAGCGGCCCGCGTCGCTGGAGGAGATCTACCAGCCGCTGTTGATGCGCGGATAATGCCGATGTCGTTAATGGGTTGAGGGTGTATTGCATATCGGCTTTCCGACTCAAGCCCGGTGGCAGCATGACGTTCAGACACTCGATCAGGGGGGCAGCGGTATTGGCGCTCATCCATTGCGCGAGCCGAAGTTGGTGGGATGTCAGAACGGGTCGTTCATCCATCAAAGATCGGATTGGGAGTGTCTCTTCAACGGCCGGTTGATCATGCAGACGAACAACGATCCCCTGTACTTCACGCTTATTGAATGGGGCCACAACCAGATGTCCCGGTACGAGAGATTGGCGCAAAGAGAGCGGGATTGCATAGTCGAAGGTGCCTGCGATGCCGGGTACATTGATGGCGATTTCGGCGAAAGGGGGAGCGGTCATCTCAGGACATGTCTTCCTGGTTGATGGATGGCTCGGGTTCATCCATCAGTATTTGTTCGAGTGACACCCGTGCGATTCGTAGGCCATCCATGGCTTCAACACGCAGTTTTATCGTACCGATGGTGATCATATCCCCGACCTCGGCAAGCCGTTCCAGTTTCCCGAGAATAAAGCCGGCGATGGTGTCGTAATTGGGGTCGATCAGTTCTACGCCGAGTTGCTCGTTGACGTCCTCGATGAGAGTCAAGCCATCGATCAGTGACGTTCCATCGGGGAGGGGCTGGATATCCGGCTCCTGGTCAAAGGGATCATTGACCTCGCCCACGATTTCTTCCAGCACATCGGCCAGGGTTACGACACCAGCCGTGCCGCCATACTCATCCAGCACAATGGAGATATGTTGCTTGCGACGCCTGAACTGGCCTAGCAGCGAGGTGACGTGTGCCGTTTCAGGGATGAAAAGCGCCTCGCGCATGAGATTGGCAGCAGTAACGGCATGCGGGATCATGCCATGTTTTGCCCGGAGGATGTCCTTGAGGTGCACGATGCCCACAATTTGGTCAAGGCTTTCGCGATAAACGGGAAGTTTTGTGAAGGGCTTACTCACGATTGTATTGTAGAGCTGATCGAGTGGGGTGGAGGCGGGTACAGCAATCATTTCTGTGCGCGGGATCATCACCTGACGCACAAGTGTATCGCCAATGTCGAAAATGGCATGCAGCATGTTTTCTGCATCGTCTTCCACCATTCCGCCCTCTGCACTGGCTGAGACGAGCATTTTTAATTCCTCGACAGAATGCACGAGCTCATGACCGCTAGCTGGTTCAATGCCAATCCAATTCAAGATGATGTTTCCGGCACCATTGAGCAGCCAGATGGCGGGTTTGAAAAGCCACTCGGTCCATACCGTGGGCTGAGCCACAATGAGGGCGGATCGTTCTGGATGCTGGAGAGCGATTGACTTCGGTGCAAGCTCCCCAACGACGACATGCAAAAACGTGATCAAGGCGAAGGCCAGCCCAGCAGAGAGACTCTGCGAGATGCCTTTCTCTACAGCAGCCGGGAAGAGGCTCACCACAGGGTGGAGTAGGTGGCCGAGGGCGGGTTCGCCAATCCAACCCAAACCCAGACTGGCGAGGGTAATGCCCAGTTGTGTCGCCGCGATGAAGCGGTCTGGGTCGTGTATGGCTTTGTGGACCCAATGGGCCGAGGAATTGCCCTGAGCGACGAGTTCCGCGATGCGCGTTTTTCGAACGCTTACCAGGGCGAATTCCGCTGTGACAAAGAATCCGTTTGCAAGGACGAGCAGAATGACGAAAACGATGCGGATGAGGTCTGAACCGATTCCGGCTTCCATAGCAATCCTATTGTCAGTGTATGTGTCCGTATTTTTTTATGGCTGGTGAAGGAGCGCGACAGAACCGTAGCCAACCACTGATTGTTCATCTCCGGTAACGTTACCGGATGTGGCATATGATAACAGCTTGGCTTTATTTGCACCTAACTCGCGTGCCGCAATCAAGACGGATGCGATCGCGGCGCGCCCGCACGCAAAGCCGACCCCTTCCCTTTCGGCGGCAAGCACACGGTCGGGGTGCATGGCTGTGATGCGGGAAAGCATTTCCTGGTCAAGCTTCTGGGCGACTTTCTGGGGATAGAAATGCGAAAGGTCTGAACTGGCGATGAGGAGTGTATTCTTGTTCGCTGCTGCTGTGCTAAGTGCATGACCAACGGCCTTGACGAGCGATGGGCGCGTATCACTAAGCATAAGAGGAAGCAGCTGGAAAGGCCTGGTCAAGGCACGCTGGAGGAAGGGGATTTGAATCTCGAGGGAATGCTCACGGTCGCGATGAATGGGCAATGCGCGCATCTGCAACGCGCTTTCAAGGCTTCGATCGAGGATTGCAAGGGCTTCCTCATCCACGGGGATGACGCCTAGCGGAGTCCCGTATGCATCATGACCGGTAGTAAGGATGGGTGCACGGCGCGGACGATGGATGGGTGACACCACAACCACAAGGTCAGGTGCAAGGTTGCGCAAGAGTGCATAGGCTGCGGCTGCAACGGAGCCGGAATAGCGGTGGCCGGCATGGGGAACGACAATGGCTATGAGCTCCCCCGAGAGGGTTGAACCAGCATGGGCATTCAACATGGAATCGATCGATTGCGCCAGTTCAGATGCGGAGCCCGGATACCATGTCCCCGCGATTGGAGACGGTCGAACATCCATCGAAGCAGGTCCCTTCCTTGTCAATCGCATTCTAGCACAGCTCGCTCCAGCGGCTGAAACAAACACCGCTTGACAATAGAACACATGTTCGCTATAATCGAACACACGTTCTACTCGTGAACCGGGACAGGAAGCAGACAGGCTGGAGAAGCAAGGATGAAAAACATGGCCGTCAACAAAGCGCACACTCACCAACCGAGCCTCTCTCCCCCACTGAGCGATCCATCCTTGCATGGGCACTGGCAAGCACATCAGCTACGGGAGCGGGGGCCGTGCATTTTAACAGGACGCGAGACGCGCCTCCTGCCCCTTTTGCATCAACTGGACTTGCTCCCACCAGCAACGGCTGTGCTGGGGCAGACCAGGCAAGCCAGGCCGGTGTTGATGACCCTCAACGCGGATACGCTCGGGCATTTTCTTGTTGTCGGACCCGCAGGAAGTGGGAAATCAGAATTGCTGCGTTCAGCATTGATTTCGCTTTGCCTGACGAGCCGTCCCGCACAGCTATGTGTGTTGGGGATCGATGTTCAGGGTCATGAGTTGGCCGTCGTCGAATCGATGCCCCATGCTCTTGCGGATCTGGCGACCGACCCTTCATACGCTGCAGCATTGATTCGTTGGTTGACGGAGGAAATGCAGCGAAGGTCGATGGTTTCCATTCGACGCCCGCACCTGGTGATGGTGATCGATGATCTGATGTGGCTCACTCGTTCTGCTTGGCGGAAAGAAGCGGCACTGATCAAGCAACTCATCAGCGAAGGTCCTGCACATGGGATTCATCTCTTTTCGGCATCTGTCGATCCACTTCCGGTTACGTTATCTGCCGCCATGGCTGCATCTCAGGTCGTTCAAGCCATGACCTTTCCAGGAGAGCCAGCGGCAGTTGTTATTCAGCATGGGGATGAGCAGGTCACGGCCGCGCCTGTCTGGTTGAGTGCCAGGGATCTGAATGTCGCTGTAACCCTTGCAAGGTCAGGTTGGTTGGCCTCTCACCGCTTCTTAGATGGGGCCTCACCGGCTTGAAACGGCTGCAGGGATGGCAAGCAAGCTCTCTCTGGGATTCTGGCATGAATGGTGCAAAGAAGGGAAGTGTAGCGAGGATGAGGAATGCAATCACTGCGGATTAATGAGCAGGTGGACGTGAAGTCAGCCAACAACGACATCCCGAGCCGTTTTTATTGGCGAGGAAAGCGGCATACGATCGCCGGGGTTGAACAAAGCCGTACAATGCGATCTCGTTCAGGAAGGGCCCTGAAAGATCGACGCAGGTTCAAGATACGGACCCATTGCGGGATGCATTGCGTACTTGTACATGATATGCAACGAAGGACTTGGTTGATCGAAAAGGTGCTCAATGGAAAGGTTAGAAGCCATGAATGTAGGCATGTTGTGGCTGGATAGCAATTCTAGATTGGATATTGCCCAACGCATCCAATCAGCGGCTGCGTATTACCGCAAGAAATATGGCAAGAAGCCAAATGTATGTGTTGTGCATCCGGCAATTCTGGATGAATCGATGCCATCCGTCATTGGAAGCATGGAGATACGCTCTGATATCTGCATCCTGAAGCAACATTTCTGGTTGGGTGTTGAGGAAGAGAAGGAGGATCTGCACGTCGCGGCAGCCGCATGACGTCGTGAGACCGCTCTGAAAAGGCCGGGAAGATGTGGCCAATGAAGCTGACTGGGAAGTGAGGTACACACCTTTGTACCGCTATCGGTTGACCTGAAAGAATCCTAGTACAAATCAGGACCTATGGGGGGGACAAAAAAAGCTGAAAGGAATCGACGTCCATTCGCAATGGAAGATCTCGAACCGTTACCCAATCATCAGGGCAGCGGAAACAAATCACTGCGCAAGGCTCGAAATCCTGTTGGAAATACTGTGCTGATGGGGTCCCATACTCTATCCATTCTATTCTTAGTTGGTCATCCGGCGCACCCATTAATGGCCATATGGGATATTCAAGACTTGCGCCGGAAAGCATGAGACCAAGTTGATGACAAGAAGCCTCACGGATGTCCGTTGTCATGGAGGTGTATGCCGTTTTGATGCTGGGGTAATTGACAAAATAGAGGGCTTCGCGAGGCTCGTTAAGGATACTGTTAACTGGATTTTGAGTCGTTGAGATTAGTGGCCGTGAGTAGGCATGAACCAACCATGGCCAAGCTGCGCCACTGAAGACAATGGGCACGAGGAGCAGTAGGGGAGATGGAAGGCACTCTGAAAGCAGACAGACTGCGAAGGGAATGGATAGAACGATGAAGGAAATAAAATAACGACCGCCCCAGATTTGCCACTTAAAGAGAGAACTAAAGAAAACAAAGGATAGCATTGTCGTGAAAAAGTAAGTTGACAGGGGTCGTTTCCTGCGTTTCCACGAAAAAATGAAAAGCGTGCTCGCCACAAGAATCAACAGGAAATGCAGCGGATTCGGTGAACCTGTTTCATAGGTGTCAGGGGAGTTGATGGCAAAGTACCCATGCGCTGTCGTGCGCGGATCATGAAGATCTAGACCCAACTTAAAATGGATACCGACGATGAGCCGATAAATCTCATAATTGATGGAGGAAAGAGGCGTGCTTAGTTGAAGGCCTACATTGCGCAGGACAATCGATAGAATCCCGCGTGGGGTCATTAGCTCATTGAGATGTGTCTGGGTTTCGGCAGGGTTGAAGAAAGCGCCATAGGTGTTGTGTGAACGGAGGTAATGCCCGCCATTAAGCAGGAGAAAAACGAGGATGGCTATGGATAGCCAGCGCAAAGCAAGCCGGAGATTCCGCCATCGGACCAGCTTCACAAGCAGGAGGAGAGCAAAGGCTACGAGGTATGGAATGGAGGTGGGTTTTATGAAAGCTGCGACTGCTCCATGGATAGCAAGAAACCATGGAAGAGAAGGATCCTTTTCCTCAGGCTCAGCGTCAAGGGCTTCAACTGCAAGTGCGGAAATCCAAAATGCGACAACGATGTCTGTCATTGCACTGGAGGCTTGAACGATGGCGATGGGTATCGTAGCGGTGATAACGGCAGCTAGCTGTTCTGAACGTCGATGACCACCAAGCTTCTGAGCGATTAACGAAGCTGCCAAGATGCAGCCAAGAAAAGCTCCCCATTGTATGAAATTGGCGAGCCGGTCACTTCCGCTTAAGACGTAAAGGTGCAAGATAAAGATCTGCGCTCCCGGAGAACGGCTATTTTGAGCCTCAACGCCTGTTGTGTAATGGTGGATCGAATGATTCTGCGCCCAGTGAGCGACTCTGCTCATCTGATAGTGCAGCGTATCGATGGCTTGTGGCGGAGCAAACCAGGCAACCAGCGCTGTTGTTATCAAAACACCGATAACCAGTGTGGTGAGCAGCGATTCTGGCCAGGGGCGAAACGAGGGCAAAGAAGGCCAGCGAAATGAGTTCGAACGGATTTGCTTTGTCAGGATGAATCCAACGACGAGCAAGAGCATAGCCCAACTCAGTATGAGAACGGGTTTTCGTATGAATCGACCAAGACTCAACAGTTCGAGTGTAAGGATGGCATAGCTAGCCCACAAACCTGCGGCTCGGAGAAAAGCTTGCCGCAGAGGAAGCGTTGCTTTCGAGTTATAAACGCTGATGACGAGAGCACCAAAAGCAAGTACAGGTAACAACGCAGACATTCCATAACCCCCAGTCGTGGGTCTTTGGACTCATGTAGCTCGTATTTTACCTTGTACAGATTGAAACAAGCAGAGACTTTTAAGTGAATGTCTGCATCAAACCGGGTTGGTCCAAGGTCTCTAACTGTAGCATGTAGTGGTTACTCGGTGCACGCAGTTCCGGAATAGTGACTCAGCCAGTGAGTGCTGCCATGAGGGAATACAGAGAGGTTTCCAAATAGCCCTGACCGGTCTTCACTGCGATGTCAATCTCATGAAGGTGGTGCATAACCCGTTCAATATCTTCAAGAGCGAAATGCGTCGCCTGCTGGCTGATTTTACGGAGCACGAAGGGGTGCATCTTGACAGCTTGCGCAGGATTTTCGCCAGCATCCAGCGCCTCTCGAACCTGAAGGATCAAACGGAATTGGCGGGCAATCATGAGAAAAACAAACATGGGATCCTGATCCTCTAGCAAGCGGTGTAGATGCTTGCTTGCGATCTGGCCTTGCCGGTTTCCAATGGCATCCACCATGTCGAAGATATCGCTCTCGCCGTTGTACGGAGTAAGCTGCTCGACATCAGCAACCTGGATGCCTCTTTCATTGGATGTGTAGGCCATGAGCTTGTCGAGTTCGAGCGTAGCCAGTTGTGCATTATCTGCAACGAGGCTGGCGAGAAGCTGGGCGGCAGGAATCTCAATGTCGCCCCCACGCTCCTTGCAGTAGGTGCGCATCCAGGTCACAAATTGTGCTCCTTCACGTCGAAGAAAGAGGCGTGCGTAGCCGGATTGAGGATGCGTATCAACCCACTTCAGCCAGGGGGATCTTCCCTGAAAGGCCGCGATCGCTTTCTCGCCGGTTTTTTCCAATTTATCGGTGAAAACCAGAGCTGTTGTGTCTGGCAACAAACCGAGCAGTTCAACGATGTCGCTAACGATTTCTTTCCCGAGGCGCAGGTGTTCAAGATGATTGAGGATAACAAGTCTTCTTTCGTTAAGAAACGGCATCGAGAGGGTCGTTTCTCGTAGCTCCTGAAGGGACATACTTCCCCCATCATATTCGGTAATGTTCATCGACGCAGCAGAGGGTTCCCCCATCTTGGATTTAAGGCTTTTCACCGCCTGCTCGATGGCGTAATCATCGTCGCCGTAGAAATAATAAAAGCGGATTATCTTCTCATTCATATTGGTCCAGGATGGCCACGCGATGGGCGGTTGCGCCTCGTATGGAGAGCGGTTCCACATTGACAACGGAGAGGTTGCCAGGATCCGGGTCTGTCGTGAGGTGACGCTGAGCCAACGCAGCAAGTGGACGGGAGAGGATGAGGGCAACCGTTGTGGTGAGGATTACTGTAGGGAGCTGCTCAAGACGTTTACGCCAACCTGATTCGCGGAAGGACAGCGTGGTAAGAAAAGCGGCTGTACCCGTAGCAGCACCGGTCACAGCGAGGTTCGTACCACAGTTGGGATGATACGCAAGTGATGCCTCACCGCGCTGAAGTCGGTGCAGAGCTGAATTGGCCGCATCAAGGATGTCTTTTGGGGAGGCTTCTCCGATGAGTACAAAGCCTTTCCGATCCGAGCGACCGATGAAAGACCGATGGGGAAAACGGGCGCTGAGGATATGAATCGTCGCGTGCTCAAGAGCATGAATTCGGCGAACGCGTCTTGCGATGGACTCACGAGGCATCCAGTTAACCTCCAGGTGGATGGGGAGCAACGCTCATTATACCTTGCGGTGTGAAGTGGCACGAGCCATATGGGAGGCGGCATCCTCCAGTACTTTATGCAGTTGCCGGTCCAGGACCTCACGATGGGAGCAGGTCAGCATTGGTAGCATATCTTCCCGGGGTACGTCGAGCGGCTTAAGATAGCGTTTGAGGTACTTGCGGAGAAGCATAAGTCCGCGTTCTTCGCCGTAAAATCCACAGATGAGATCTGTATGATGACGGAGAGTGCTCCTCAACTCGTTGATGGAGATCGTATCCCGATCACGGAGCGCGAAAATCCATGGATTATCAACTGCCGCTCGGCCAATCATGATGGCGTCACAACCGGTGTGCGCGTACATACGAGAGATATCACCGGTTGAGTTTACATCCCCATTTCCAATCACCGGAACAGAGACGTGCTGCTTGACTTCTGCAATGGCATCCCAATTCGCTTCTCCCTTGTACGCTTGCTTGCGTGTGCGAGCATGGACGGCAAGGAGTTCAACACCATTCTCTTCCAGAATGCGGGCGATCAGCATGTGATTAAGTGTGTCCTCATCCCAACCTATGCGTATTTTTGCAGTGAGCGGGATGCCCAAAGCGTTCGACATGGCGTTGGTGATCGATGCGACCTTCTTGGGATGTCGAAGTAGCCCAGCACCGGCGCCGCGAGAAGAGACTCCTTTCGCTGAGCACCCGAGATTCAAGTCTATGGCGTCAACACCCAGGGACTGTGCATGACGTGCTGCTTCCACAAGCCGATCCTCGTTGTTCCCAACCAGCTGAAGGAGAACAGGCCTCTCATTTTCGCTGAAGGTTATGCGTTTGTGTAAGCGCGGGGAGGTCGACAGAAGCTCCTCAGCACCGATGAAGGGGATATAGTTCGCGCCGGAACCTTGCTCCTGACAAAGCATCCGAAACGGGAGATCGCCATATCCATCCAGCGGAGCCAGGATGAGATCGCTGCGGAAGTGAAGCGTTTGCGCGCCTTTTTGGAGAACAATCGTGTCCATATGTACTGGTTATACCGTACATTCTGCCTGATACACAATCAGCCATCTTGTGAGGGTGAGCCTACCTCGACTACAATACATGACATGAGTTGGCATGTGATCGGTCACCAGTGGGCAATTGACCTTCTCCAGAAGCATATCCAGACGGAACAGATGCGGCATGCCTACTTGCTGCTCGGCCCCGAGTCACTTGGAAAAACGACACTGGCTCTACGTTTTGCACAGGCATTAAACTGCCTCCAACCTGTTTTTCATGACGAACCTTGCGGCCATTGCATACCATGCCGGCAAATTGAGGATGGTAACTTCCCGGATGTACGCCTGATTCGACCTGAAACGACCAGTGAAGAGGTGAAAGTCGATGAGGTGCGCGACCTCTCACGCTGGTTGGCGCTCTCCCCTTACCAATCGAAATGGCGGATCGCCATTCTGGCCGACTTTCACCAGGCGAATGAACATGCAGCAAATGCGTTGTTGAAAACATTGGAGGAGCCGGGTGGCAATGCTCTACTGCTGCTTACAGCTCACTCCGCAGAGGACCTTCTGCCAACCATCGTCTCGCGTTGTGAGGTCCTGAAGCTCCGACCGGTTCCGGTCGATGAACTATGCCAATCCCTGCTCGAGCGCGGTCTGGACGAAGAGGACGTTCGCTTGTACGCTCGTATATCGGGGGGCTTTCCCGGCAAGGCGATAACCTTGCTTGAGGATTCGGAAGCCGCAGAACATCGCAAGCAGCGGCTTGAGGAGCACGCTTTGCTGCTTACCTCCAACCGGGCTGAACGCAGCGACTATGCCTCAAAGATGTCGAGGTTCCATAAAGAAGCTTGGGTTGTGCGCGGGGAGGTTCTGGAAACACTGGCCTACTGGCAGCTTCTCTGGCGGGATGTCATGCTCATCAATTCGGGCGCAAACGTGGCCATTCAGAACCAGGATCTGCGCGAGATCATCGATCAACTTACCTTGCAGGTATCCGTTACGGATACGCTATCCATTCTAAAGAAAATCCATCAGACAGGCGATGCTGTTCAGCGCAATGCCAATATTCGTCTTGCATTAGAGTCCCTGCTCCTGACTCTCCCCTATCTACAGGTGTAATTCTTCAGGCTGACTGTGGGAAAAATCAAAGCGAAGCGCCTGGAGGCACTTCGCTGTGGTACCCCTCATGCTTTAGGCGTGAGTCAATACTCGAGCGGGTTGAAGGTAGCTTCTGTTAGCCCGTGTTACGTGGATGTACTGCCACGTTCCTCGACGTTTATGCGGATGGCCGTGCGTTCCTTTCCATCAATTTCAACGGACGTGAATTCTGGAACGCATACAATGTCAATGCCATCTTCGCTGAGGTATCCGCGGGCAATCGCAACTGCCTTAATGGCTTGATTTACGGCACCAGCCCCAATTGCCTGAACTTCGGCATGCCGTTGTTCTCGCATCACCCCTGCAATTGCACCCGCTACAGAGGAAGTGCGCGACTGGGACGAGACCTTGATGACGTTCATCGGGTACTCTCCCTTGGCGGCGGAAATGCGCTCGCCCGATGAAGTGCGCGGCTATACCTGCATTGTACAGTATTGAAATGCCCTAATCAAGCGGGTCAAATTACTCCATATTCCCGTTGACATAGGCGACTTCCTCCGGCGCGAAGATGACTTCTTCTTTCCCCGCAAGCTTACTGTTGATTTTTGACACGATTAAGTCTAGATGGCTGCTGTGGGCAACGTAGTCCAGGTCATCGGCAGGGACAGTCAGAATGGGGCAAAGTGTGAAGTGGTCGATCCATGATTCATACAACTCGTTGAGTTGTGCGAGATAGGTTGGATCGATGTCCTGCTCGTACTCTCGCCCCCGCGCGGCAATGCGTTCGAGCAACGTATCTGTTGATGCGCGCAGGTAGACGACCAGGTCCGGAGGAGGAAGAAAGAGCGTGAGGACTTCGTACAGTTCACGGTATGTCTCGTAATCCCTGCGGGCGATGTGACCCTGCAGGAAGAGGTTGTGAGCAAAGATTTCTGCATCTTCATAAACGGAGCGGTCCTGGATGGCGGAGGTGGGGTGATCGAGAAGTTGGCGATGGGCATGGAGCCGGCGCGTGAGGAAGAACACCTGGGATTGGAAAGCCCAGGCTCGCATGTCGGCGTAGAAGTCTGCCAGGTATGGATTCTCTCCCACAGGTTCATAGAAGGGTTCCCAGTTGAGGCGTAGGGATAGTTTTTCGACCAGCGTTGATTTCCCGACGCCGATATTGCCGGCTACGGCGACAAATTTCTTCATGTCTCACCTCTCATTCTCACACACCATGTTCTTTTCCCCAGACGTGCAGTTGGGTTCCGATGTGATTGAGGTAGCGTGTTAGAACCTGCTTGCGCTGTCGACGATCAACCTTTCTAAGTGAGGTCATATTGCGCAGTTGGTCCCAGACGTCTTCGTGCTGCATGGGGACAGATTCGGCTTCGGCACGGGCATGGAGCAGCTCCCAGGCCATGACGAGCAGCCAGCCAGCGGCGGGCAAGTCCTGTTGATCAAGAAGGCCTTGAAGGCCAGCCAGGGTGTATTCCTTGCGGCAACGAGACAGAGGCGATTGGCTCAGGTTTTTCTGCATACCGCGCCAGGTGGCGTCAAGCGCAGAGAGGAGCGCGTCAAAATCCCAGGACGTACAATCAGCTAATCCACACAGTTGGACTATTCCGTGGTAGGTGGCGGTTTCCCCCAGTTTGTGCAACTGGCTACGGAGAGCTGCCAGGGTCCCCCGACCAGCAACCTGGCTGTTGAAGCATGCTAAGCGGGCATTGGCGCCGAGGATGATGGCGTGCAGATAGTGGTGCGGCCAGCGTGAGGATATTTGCATCAGAGAGCAATGTTGTTTGGCGAGGTTCAGAAAGCCTGTGGCGCGTTGGAAAACAAAATCTGGACGGTAGAATTGGCCGCGGACAGTAGCCTGGACGCGTTCAAAAAAGTGATCGGGATCATAAAGGAAACCAGGCTCTGCAATGGCTGGACCTTGCCATGGATCAATTCGAAGCTGACGGGGATGTTCGAAGAAGGACGCGTTGATGTGGCTGATGTCGAGATGGACTTGCTGGGAGAGGCGAATAAACTCGCGCGGATGACGCACATCGTCGTTATGGATGATAACGAGGTCAATATCCGCGGCGTCACCCAGAAATGGATTTCCATGGACAACGGATCCGATGAGATAACTGGAAAGGATTGTCTGCTGATGACTTCGTCGCTTAACCTCATCGTGCGCAAGCTCCATTAAACTCTCGCGCGAGATGCTCACGATGCCCCTTTCACTTCAAAGGGGAGTTGACGCTGGTAGGGGGGGATTCCGAGAGCTGCACGCACGCGCTTGTTGATCATCTCGAGATCATCTGGCCGGGCGACAAAATCCAGCGAGGAGGTGTCGACGACGAGAACTTTGCCATGCTCGGCTTCTGTGAAGAACGTGTCATACGCGATGTTGAGTTCATCAATGTAGTTTTGGTCCATGTTTCGTTCGTAGGGACGATCGCGCATCGCAATGCGTTGCATGGCGACTTCTGTGCTCACCTTGAGGTAGAGGGTGAGATCGGGGACCTGTACACGCTCTGCAAGCGCTTCGTGGACCTGATGATAGGTTTCGAGCTCATCCCCGTCGAGGTTCAATTGGGCGAAAAGCGCATCTTTGCTGAAGGTATAGTCTGAGATTAAACTGCCCTGCGTCAACGCTTCTGGCACCGCTTCTCGCTGCTGGTGGTAGCGGCTGAGAAGGAAGAATATCTGCGTTTGAAACGCATATCGTTTCCGGTCGGCGTAGAAGTCTGAAAGAAAAGGATTCTCTTCGAAGACCTCCAGGAGAAGATGGGCGCTAAATTTTGGCTGCAGCAGCCTCGCGAGGGACGTTTTTCCAACACCGATGACACCTTCGATAGCAAGATACATGTGCGATTCTCAAGCCTTGGGTAAAGGTACAGGATTTCGATTGATGATAACCGCGAACCAACGAAGTTGCAACTGTGGGGGATAGGAAATAGGTTACCCCCACCCTTGGCGTGGTTTTCCGACAAGTGCTTGAGGAGAGTTGAGGTGGGAGAGGGGGATTTTCACAGTACAGCGCAGGCCTCTTTGACGTTCCAGACGTGTGCATACGGCGCGTTGAAGGACATCTCGTTGCTGTATCCAACCAGCGAAGAAGGCTTCTTTTGCCGAAGGGTAAACATGGCGCCATGCGCTTGATGAGATGACGGCAAGCGACCGGTCATCGCGCAGGAATTGCAGCCTGCCCTCAGGTCGGCGATGGGCTCGAAGGGCGATGGGATAGCTGCCAACCGGTATGTACGTACATGTGTCGGGGCAGAGCAGGTGAGTTTGAGGGACAAGATGACAGGGCCCGTGCCGGGTGTAGAGGTTTGCCAGGAGTGGCGATCGCCCTGTGTATCGTATGCAGAGATCACCGACGTGGGAAGAGGAGGGTTGTCGAAGTTCAATGGGAGTGACCCAACAAGAGGAGGAATCTGAATCTGCGGCCTTCGTTGCGGCATCAGACGAATGTGAGGTTGACAGGATGATGCAGATATGGACGAGGCGGCGAATGGCTGGCATATCGACCATGATGGTGAAGGGGTGCTGGGGAAGGTCCTGCGGGTTTGTCCACAAAGCGGAGCGTCTGAGCGCCGTCCTCAGGCTTGGTGACACAGAACAAATCCTCCCTTGAAGGACTGGATGAGCATATCCGGGGAACGTCACGGGTTGAAGGACAAACGTTTCGTACGGGATATGATGGCTTCCAAGCCAGCGACGGAACGCGAGATCAGCCAAGGCACGCCATGTGTTAAACCGGAGCGCGGAGACAGCTCTCCAGGGTGAACGCAGCGCCAACTCGACACTTGCATCGATCATGGCCTTGTCAAGCCGAATTGGTTCCTGATCACCTGAGAAACGAGACATCGCTTATGAAAGTGAGCCGCGCCCATGCGGTGGTGTGCATCTCATCATGACCTTGCCCCCTTGCGCACTGTACTGCGGTCTCGGATATCTACGGCGACGACGATCCCGGTGGAACACGCCAGACCCGGAAATCGTCGAACGTCACCGTGGTCTGTTCGCTTGATCTTGATCTTACAATCACACCAAACGAGCCCTCGCGAAGAGACGCATTTCGAGTGGAAAACACTTCCTGCCCATTGATGAAAAAGACGTAGAATGGGCCATCTGCCAGCACCGCCAGCTGGTTTTCGGATGATGTGCCGGGTCGCACCACATTGGTGCTGGTGAGCGGGACGAGTGCGACTTCGCTGCCCGCGGAGGCCAGCACAACCTGTGCATCCCCATCGCAGTTGATGGTGAAGCGGTAATGCTCCAAACCGGGAGAGGTGTGAAACATGAGCCCTACATCACTGTTGTCGCTGCAGATTTCTGTTCGTACGTTTACTTCTGCATAGAAATACCCTGGCGAGGAGGCAGGGCTGATAACGGTGAAGTAGGATTGACTGCGCCGTACGGCAACCCCAAGACGCCCACCGACCAGGCTGGCGCCACCGGTATCCAGGCTAGTGGCGGTCCATGCCTGCTCGGAATCAAATGTATCTTCAAAGAGTAGTTCTTCTAGTTCGGGCAGTCGATCCGGAACGGGTGTCGGTGAGGGTGGCGGTGTCGATGTGGATGTGGGGATGAGTGTCGGGAAAAAGACGGTGGCAGTCGCGGTAGGAGGAAGCGGGGTTGCGGAGGGCTCCACAGGCGTATCCATTCGGATGCAGCCGGAAAGGAGGAGCGACGCGAGGAGCAATGCTTTCAATCCCAGCCAGGCAGCTGGATGGCGGGATTCTTCTTTGGGGGTGGAATGGATTTGATGATGATTCATGTCCGGCATGCCTTGCTTCCTCTGATGGTATGGGTGTGATCCGGGTGTCCTCCTCTTTGAGGATACAACGAAGGACCCTGATGTGTGAAGGGCACGTGCAGAATCGTTTTGGCAGTTGATTAAGGGGTGATGTACCAAAGGCGGAAATTGTCGAAGACTACCGTTAGCGACTCGGTTTGAAGAGCGTTGGCGAACATGCCAAATAGACCGGTCGAAAAATCCCGGTCGGTAATCTCTCCAAGGTAGGTGCCATTCGCATATGCGACCAGACGATCGCCTCTCGCAAGAAATCCGAGGGTGTTCTCCTGATCGCTGCCAGCGTTGATGGCAGCGTTTGGAATCCAATCGACCAAACTGATGACGGAGCCATTGACAAATTTCCGGAAGCGGTATGCGCCTTCACAGGAGAATTCCAGCGTGTACCCACTGTTGACCAGGTCGCCGCCGATCCGTCCTGCAAGCCCATAACTGTCGTCGCCTTCGCATTCATCGATACGGGCTGTGAGCTCGACGTAGAAATCGCGCGCTTCGAGGAGAGAGGTGCTCCACATGACGTAATTGTCAGTGAGGTAGTCTACTGCCACCATGGAGGCATCCTGCCAGTAGATGACAGCTCCCGGGAACCAGGGTTCACCCCACCGGTAGCGGACGCTGAAATCATCGACTACGCTGGGGGAATCATACGACAGGCCGAAGCGGGCATCATCCTCGGGAAAAGACAAAGCGGTCTCCGTGGGCTGAGGCGCGGGTGTTGAAGTGAGTGTAGGTTCCGGTGTGGCTGTTTGAATAGGCGTGGCCGTAGGGGGTGGGGTGGAACTGGGGACCATGGCGGCGACAAACGTGCGCGTGGCTGCCGCCTGGGTCGCAAGGCGATCAGGCGGCAGTTCAAGCGCAGGTCGTGAACAGGCGTTCAGCGCCATCAAGCAAAGCGCTGCCAGAAGGAAAGGTCGTTTCACGGGATAAATGGTATATGCCAGAAGGCAAAGTCGTCAAATGTCGCCGTCAAGTCGTAGGTCCTGGAAGATCGCACATAGAGTGAGAAGTATCCGTAGGTGTAAGGATAATCGGCATCGAAGATATCCGCAACCTGCAGACCATTGATGAAGAGTACGAAACGACCCTGGTATGCCCACACGCCTAGCCGATTGGTGGCGTTGGCGCCGGTCTGGATGGCATCTGAAGGAGTCCAATCCGCCAACTCTTCCGGTGTCTTATTGGGCCGGTGTCGGCGGAATCGCCATGCCCCATCGCAGGAAACCTCGAGCGAATAACCGCTGCTGGAAACCTCCGGATCGAGGCGAACATTCAACCCCACCGAATCGCGTTCGATGCAGTCACCATTTGTTGCGCTGATTTCGGCGTAGACATTGCCAGATTGAACGGAATTATGTGACCAGTAGGTGTAATTCTCGTCAGGTTCATGGTCCATGCCGAACAGCACACCATTCTGAACTTCATACATGGCGACCTCGGTATCGTAATCGAGCCAGGCATCGACGTTGTTAAAGTAATCCACATGATCGGGATTGCTCAGATCGAGGATGGCGCGCACATCGTCTTCCGCCAGGATGGCAAAAGGTGTGGGTGTCGGTTCGACATCGAGCCGGCGCGGACCAGAGGATTCGGTTGGTGGAACACCTGACATTTCGTCACCCGAACCTGTTTCCGGCTCGCCGGCTGCTGGTTGCTGCGGTGCGGGTTGTCCCTCCTCCACGCTCGCAGGAGCAGGCTGTTCCACCGCAGGGGTTGCGGTGCGACCTGTGAAGAGTAAGACGATGATCACGACAAGTGCAACCAGGAGCAATACAGAGATAACGATGAGAAGGATGCGGTCCAGCGATAGTCCTTTGCTGCTTCCTTCGGCCATTGCAACACCTCCTTGTTGAATGAGCAGGATAAGCTCGTTCCCGAAGCTGCCGATAACCACATGCAGCAGCGGATGACCGTTTTGCGGGCACGGTCAACCACCCGCGTGACCTGGCGGGTGGAATGTCACTCTTCATAGTAAACAGAAGTATGCCCACTTTAATATAATCCGTTGGTACCCTGCTTCTTGAAGAGGGCGGGATGAGGTTGTGCCGATACCCGTCACTGGCGGCTGGATACCATTGTTAGAAGGGCTGAAGGGAAGGGGTGCGATGATGGAATTGGGCGATGCCGCCAAAGCCCGCTTGTTGAGCAAGACGGACAGCTTCATGAATGCCTGCACCGATGGTTTCGGCTTGATGGGAATCAGAACCCAGTGTAATCCATACACCGCCTTCTTCCCGGAACCACTGCAGAACCAGAAGGGGCGGAGAGATATCACCGACAGGTGTGCGCAGGGTCTTCGTATTGACCTCAAGGGCAAGCCCGCGTTGGACAAGAACAGCCAGGACGGCGCGGATTTCACGCTCATAACGCCGGGGCTCGAAGGCACCGTAGTGGGAACATCCTGCTCGTTTGACTACATCCAAATGCGCAAGAATGTCAAAGTCCCCGAGTTGAACAAGCTTGAGAAGCTCATGAAAGTACGTCCGATAGGCCTCCTCTTCGGATCTACGGAAGTAACGGCTTCCAAAGACAATCTCCTCACCGACCCAATGCAAGGATCCAAGCACATAATCCCAGGGGTAGGTGGAGAGGGTGGCATTAATGCCTTGTGCATAAAGATGGCCTTCACCAACTTCGATACCTGCGCGGATCGTGAGATCGTTTCCTAAATCCCTGCGGACAGACCTAAGTTCTGACCAGTAGGCTTCGGCGTTGAAGTAGTTAAAGCAGGGATCTTCCGGTTTGAGATCATAGTGGTCGGTGAACCCGATCTCAGGTAATCCGATCTCCGCCGCTTTCTTGCAGGCGGCATGCATGGATGTGGAGGCGTCACATGAGTGATGGGTATGAATGTGGTAGTCGTGAAGGTTCATAATTCCTTTGTGGTTGCTGGTTACCAGAGGTAGGATGTAGATGAAATCGGGATAGCCATTATAGCCCGAGATACTGAAATTGATAGAATGGGGATATGTCTTTGCTGCATTCGCTGCTAAGAAGGCGACGTCTCGGACGCAAACCGCATACACGACTGCCCGGTGTCCTGCTGGGTGGACTCACCACGCTTGTCATCACCGGCGGACTGATTGTGATGGCGGCTGCGTTTCTGCTGGATGGCATTGCGGCCGATCTACCTGACGTGGCGTTGATGGAAGATGTATGGGGACCGCTGGGGCAAGAGCGGTTTACGCCCGTCAGCATCCTTGATCGCACAGGTTCCAGTGTCCTGCACACGTTTTATGTTGAACTGGATGAGGAAGCGGAATGGGTGCGGGTGAACCCGGAAGCAGAGCGTGCACTTCCCCAACATCTGCGTGATGCCATTCTTGCGGCGATCGATCCGGCTTTCCCGGAGTCAACACCGAGGCTTTTCTCGGCGTTGATGGCATCGCTTCGCTGGCCGTCCGAGGAAGAAAGCCTGCCGGGCGTGACAGAGAGACTGGCGGAAGCGGTGTTGCTACCGCTCTCGCTGGAGCGTGATACGCGCTCCTCCACACATTTGGTGCGTGCACTTCTCGCAGCGGACTTGGCCGCCACCTACAGCAGCAACGATTTGTTTGAGTGGTATATCAACAGCGCCGATTTTGGGAATTATGCGTACGGGATTGATGCCGCCTCTTTGTACAACTTTGGTGTGCATGCCTGGGATCTGGATCTGGCGGAGAGCGCAGCCCTGGCCGCTGCGTTGCGTGAGGATCATGAAGTCTCTGTCGAAGGACAAGCGATTGTGCTGGAAGAAATGCTGATGCGAGGTTTGATTACAGAAGAGCAGGCCGAGGATGCAAGCTGGGATGCATTGCCTGCGCGGACCGATGTCAGGGCAGAGGATATCCCAGACTTCGCTGTGATCATCGAGGAGCAACTTCATGCTTCCTTTGGCGCGCCCATCCTGGGACGACCCGGGTTGCGCGTGCTTTCCACGATAGATCTCGATTTAAACCTTCAGTTGGAATGTGCGGCTGCAACGCATCTGGAGCGGCTGAACGGCGGCGATCCAGCTGTTGTCGTGCCGGCCGGCGATGGCGGGGCATGCCTTGCGGCGAGTCTGCTCACGCCACTCCCACCCGGAGATGCGGGGCAGAATTATCAAGTGGATGATGTCCAGCTGATTGTTCTTGATAATGCCACCGGGCAGATACAGGCAGCGGTGGGCGATGTGCGCAGTCCTCATCCCGGCGGCGCGGTTGTATATCCTTTCATCTACCTCACAGCATTCTCACAGGGGTACGCACCGGGGTCCATGGTGTTGGACATCCTTCCGGATTCATCTGATGGCGGTGTGCCTTCTGGCGAAGGACCGGTCCTCATGCGCACCGCAATCCAGGAAGGCCTCCAGGGAGCAGCTCAAACGATGGTCGACCAGCTCGGGTTGGATGCGGTTATTCGTACCACTGCCACGCTCGGCTTGGAGGTGTTCACACGTCCGATCGATGAGACATTGGGGCAGGAACCCGGGCAACGGCATATATCGGTTCTGGAAACAGCGATGGGGTTCAGTGTCATCGCAAACCAGGGCATCCTGCGCAGCTCATCTGTGGAGGATGGAAGTGCGGCAGCCCCCGTCCTCATCGTTGCTCTGGAGGATGCACTGGGGACGGTCACATATCAGGTTGAGAGCGATTCTCAAGCGGTCCTAAGCCGATCACTGGCGTATTTACTGCTCGATATCCTTCGCAGTGATCCTGCGCGGGGCGACTTGTATAGCTCCCCCGGCCCATTGGAGCTTGATCGTCCGGGGGGTATTCTCACTGCCGAATCGCAGGATGGAACAGAAGCATGGATGGTCGGTTTCACGCCCGATCTGACGGTCGTGGTCTGGATGAACACAGGGATCGATCGTGGCATGCTTGATATTGGGATCGCGAATAGCACTGCTTCTCTCTGGCGCGCCGCCTTACGCTACGCTGCAGGCGACGACGTCGCTGTGACCGATTGGTCGATCCCTGCGGGCGTGACTGAAGTCGAGATTTGCAGTCCCAGCGGGCTCCTTCCTACGCAGTATTGTCCGGAGGTTGTGACGGAAGTCTTTCTCGAGGGTACAGAGCCGACACAGGCTGACAACCTCTACCAGCCCTTTCTTCTAAATCGGGAGACGGGCAAGCTCGCCACAATATACACGCCGGAGGAATTGATTGAGGAGCGCGTCTATCTTATCCCACCGGCCGGTGCGGAGGCATGGGCGCGGTCTGCTGGCATCGAGCACCCACCTCAGGAATACGATGTTGTGTTGAACGAAAATGAAGGTTTGCGGGATGTGATGATTTCGTCTCCAGAACTGTTTAATATGGTGCGAGGCGAGGTATCCATCCGGGGACGAGTTGTGTTGGAAGAACTGGATTTTTATCGACTTCAAATCGGGGAGGGCTTAAATCCTTCCCGTTGGTTTCTCATTGGCTCCGATCAGGATGCCGCTGTTTACAATGGGCAACTTGGTGTTGTGGATACAAGCGAATGGAACGGTCTGTACACGATTGAGTTAGTCGCCGTCCGTCGGGATGGGGTCATTGTGAGCGATGCCGTCAGCGTGACAGTGGACAATCTTCCACCGGAGATAACCGTCCTTGCGCCAGCCTCAGCAGCCGGGGTCTCACTTGAGACTGAAGAGGAACTGCTGATTCAGGTGGAGGTGGAGGATGATGTCGGTGTTGAGGAAGTCATTTATTATGTCGACAACCGGCGGGTGATGTCGTTCAGCGAAAGCCCGTACACGTTCTCCTATCGATCGGTCGATCCAGGGTTTCATGCCATCACGGCCCGCGCAGTTGACCTCGCTGGCAACTTCACGACTATCGACGTGCTGCGAGTGGAGGTTGTTCCTTAAAGGGGGCTATCAGGGGGTTCCACCGCAGATGCCCGGTTCGCTGCCTAGCGGTGTGAATCCGTACGACCATCGACAGGACGAATCAATCTCTGCGAGTGCCAGGATGGGATAATAGGGGCTTGTACTCAACGGCGAGCCGGCTTCCTCAAGTGTGTATTGATCGTTGGTCTCGAGGGAGCTCGGATCGATCTCTTCGCCCGATGCGATGACTCGCCATAAGAAGCGTCGGTCATAGGCGATCAGCCCATGTTTGAAGGCGAACTGAATCACAGCTGAATTGTCCGGATCTCGGCGAACCCATGCCGCGTCTCGGTCTAACCCATCACCCTGATTGAAAATTAATGCGTCGAATCCGTCGGTGTCCTGCCCGGTATCTGGATAGGAAGGAGTAACACCGCCGACGTCGCCATTACTGTCGATGAGGACGAGGAGGCCGTCCTGGGTCCACGCAGAGGAAGGTGGCGCAGGAGCCAGTAGAAGCCAGTCGCCGCGGCCATCCGTATTCACATCCAATTCGACGGCATACTGCGCGTCGCTGTCTGCCGGCGGAGCGCCGGCCAAGGGAATGGAGACAAAAATCCACTCGCCTGAGGCGGCGAGGCTGATCACGCGGCCGATGTCGAGGTAGTCGACATAAACCATATCCGTGGATGTATAAGGGCGCTCGAAAATGTTGCGGGTGAAGGAATCGGCCGTGGAACGTTTCTCCCCGGCGAGGTCGGTGGTGAGCGCATCGGTCATGGTGCTGTTCGGTGGTGGAGCAATGACGGGGGGAGGCTGGGGAATATACACGGCGGTTGCGGTTAAGCTTGGTGTACTTGTGGGCGCTGGCGTGAGGATCTGAACCTGTGTGGGTGGTACGGTTGTGGCCCATTCCCCGGGCGGGGAAAGGTGGTCCGGCTCAGCAGCAGGAGTCGAGCAGCTGGCGGCAAGGAAGATGAGCAGCAAGTAGGGGCAGAGTCGTTTCCATGCAGTGGTCATCACAGTAAAGGTGTCTCCTGATGGGCGCCAACAGCATGACGATTATACCCTCCGGAAGCGTATGTGGTGGCGACAAAAACGATCCCGCAGAAGGTCCTGCGGGATCGCCTGTTTGGAATCGCTGACCGGTTCAGCCAACGATGGTCATGAAGGCAAAGTTGATGTTCTCCTTCGCTTCATTCGCTCCGATGGTAACGCTCTGATAGGGGTTGGTTGGGGGGCTTACTCCGGAGAAATTGGGGTAGACGGGATCCCACCCATAAGACGCCGGTGGAAGCGTGGTGCTGTTGATGGTCACGCAGTAGGTGCCCGCTGGTAGGCCATTGAACTCGTAGTAACCACTGCCGCTTGTGACTGCTGTCATGAAGCCGCTCGAAGAGCAGCTGCCCTGACCCAGCATCACGGTCACGCCGGACAATCGGCTACTCGATGGTGTCGAACCGCCGCCTTGGTAAACGTAGCCTGATATCGAGCCGGTCGGTGTGGGTGTGGGGGTCGCGGGCAGCGCGCACATGCCGATGTACTGGGTGGTGGGGTCGAAGTCATACGTCCAACGGCAGGTGTTATCAAGTGAGGCGACCTCGGCAAGCGGGTAGTTGCTGTTGTTCTGCGTCGGCGATCCCGCTTGGGCGATGGTGTAGAAATCGTTGTAGTCCATGCTCCCTGGATCGCGCTGTCCTTCGTCGGCGATGACGCCCCAGAGGAACTCACGATCGCCTCCTATAAGATTGTATTTGAAGGCAATCTGAATGCGGTCCGCGTGACCGGGATCGCGTCTGATCCAGGCTGCGTCGGGGTCGTTGCCCAGACCTTGATCGAAGACCAGTTCATCGTAGCCATCCCATGCGGCCGAATTTGGATCCGCACGCATCGGGGTTGTGCCACCGACATCGCCGTTGCTGTCCCGGTAGACCTGGACGAAGTCGGTCGTCCATTCGCTGTTGGGGGGGATCATGCCCGTGACGAGCCAGTCCCCGCGGCCATCCAGGTCGAGGTCGATCTCGACGGAGTAGTATGCTTCCGATTCCGGAGGAGGGGTTCCCTCCACAAAAACGGTGATGTATAGCCATGGGGACACTTCGCTGAGTTCTGCGCGGATGATGTCAAGATGCGCCTGGTAGTCCATTGCACTGGCTGTGAAGGGGCGTTCCATGAGATTCCAGTCGAAATTGTCCCCGATGGAGCGTCGTTCCGGCGCATAATTCTCCGAAGAGCGATCGGTCATATAGCTGTTAAGGCCGCCGGGGGAGGAAGGTATAGTGGTGTGAACTATCTCCGGACGCGGGGTAGGAGAGGGTTCGGTATCTTCTTCGCCTGGCTCTGTGTCGTCATCGCTGAGGCGTTGGGCTGTGTCGTCTTGAGCGGGTGCATCCCCATCTGTATCGCCGGCACCTTCCATTTCGGCTTCAAGAGCCTGGATCGTTTGCGTGACAGCAGCGTCGATATCAGCCTGGGATGGGGATCCTAGATTGCATGCAAGGATGGATAGGATAAGCATGAGGCCGGGTAGGAGGATACGGGCGGTTTTGCTCTTCATGGGTCATCTCCTCTGAACAATGGCGGAATCTGTCGTCTAGTTCTGTAACGCACATCGAATGAAAGTGTGACAGGTGCCCCTCGTATTCGAGTATACAACAGGAAAATCGTTGCTGCGGAGCTCAGGGGATGGTAGGCGGCTGCCAATCAGGCTGCATGTCTCGTGCGGGATCATTGGTGAGATTCACCTCCCCGGTTCCCCCGCTGGTCATGATGTAGATCTCCGGGTTTTGACTACGGGTCGAGGTGAAGACAATGTACTGGCCGTCAGGCGAGTAATCGGGTTCCTTGTTGCCGAGGGAGTTGGTGAGGGGAACCGGATCGAATTCGGGGTTCGCCACGGTGACAACGTAAATTTCCATTTTGTCACGGCGGACCTGCCACGTGAACGCGATGAATGTGCCGTCTGGTGAGTAGGTGGGATGGTCGGCGCCGATGATTCGGTCGCGCACATCGAAGAAGCTGGGGGTTCCTCCATACGGCGAGCGGATAAGGAGCCGTCCGCCAGCCTGGTTGATCGAGCCTGTGACAGCGATAGCAAGTCCGCTCGGAGACCAGGCCGATGAGTATTCGACGGCGTAGCCTGCGGAGAGATTGGTGGGCGAGCCGGCGGATTGACAACCTTCCCCTGCTGCACCGCAGCTGATGTCCATCAGAAAAACTTGCCGCAAGTCGTTGACGCGAGTGCTTGTGAAGGTAATCTGGGTGCCATCTGGAGACCAGGCTGGATCGGTGTCATCCCCGATGCTTGCCGTGATATTGATGGGCTCAACCGTGTATCCGATGTCGAGCACGAAGATGTCGAGTCCGAGATCGTTGCCATATGCATCCACGCCACCGTCCGCCACAAAGAGCAGGTGTCGACCGTCAGGGGACCAGCGCGGCTGGGTCTTATCGCCAGCGCCGAAGGTGTGCTGACGCAGGTCGCTTCCATCCGGGTTCATGGTCCATAGTTGCAGGGTTCGTCCATCCTCACGATCGCTGACAAAGGCGATGCGTCCGCCGCCCCCGATTAATACCGGGGTAGCGGAGGGGGATGGCTCGGGGGTGGAGGTGGGAGGAAGAGGGGTGGATGTCGCCGTGGGAGTCGGTGCTTGCGCAACGGGAGTGTCCAACGCCGGCGTTGACACGGCGGCGATCAGGCCGACCGTCGCGGTTGGAGGGGGCGTGGGATCAGGGCGGTCGAGCAGCCCGCTACGGAGCAAGAGTGCCCCGCCGCCGATGATGATAACTCCGCCAGCTACGGCAGCGCTGAGCCACCAGGACCGGCGCCTGGGTTTTTCAACGGAGAGCGCCTGGCCTGCAACCACCGTCTTGGCTTGATGGGAGCCCTGCAATACCTGACGGAAGGTGGCGATATCCGGGAAGCGCTCTTCCTGATCGAGCGCAAGTGCGCGCTGGATGGCGTTGTCAATGAAGTCTGGGACCGCTGGATTCATCGAGCGAACAGGCTGCAGCACCTGCTTTTTCATCATACGTTCAATGGCATCTGCCGGGCGCTGTCCTGTGAGAAGCGTGTATAGCGTTGCTGCGAGTGAATACTGGTCGCTGCGGGCGTCCGTACGTTGACCGCCATATTGTTCAGGCGGTGAAAACCCGGGTGTCAATCCACGTGCGCCGGTGGTTGTTTTCGCCTGGTCAAAGACTTTGGCGATTCCAAAGTCGACCAGCATGATGGTGCCGTCCGACTGCAGTTTCAAGTTCGCGGGTTTGATGTCGCGATGGATGATAGGTGGTGATTGCTTATGGAGATATTCAAGGGCATCGCAGATGGCCTCTGCCCAGGCAGCGACCTCGGCGAGGGAAGGAGGTTGATGGACCATGCGCTGGCTGAGATCCTCGCCGGCGATGAAGTCCATGATCAGGTACTGACGACCTTCAAGGATGAAATGGTCGCTGACCCGGGGAAGATTGGGATGGCGCATCTTCGCAAGCAACGTCGCCTCGCGTCGGAACTGCCGTTCGGATTCCGGGTTCAGATTGAGGTTCTCCTTAACCGCAACCTGCAGTTCAAGGGTTTCATCCAGCGCGAGGTAGACTGCGCCCATGCCGCCCTGACCAAGCTGGCGCTGGATGCGATAACGCTTGTTGAGGAGGGTTCCGGGTTCGAGCGACATAGCCTGTATTGTAGGGGAGGGGTTGTTCGTGGTCAATCAGAATTGCCGTTCTGTCGATGTGATTTTCATCCACAATGGGCTGTACGGGCGCTCACGGCGCGGGAGATTTATGTAGAAAGCGAGAGGTCAAGCGCTTTAAGTTGCGCCATACGGCCGGCATCCGTCATGTCCAGTTGAATTGGTGTGATCGAGATCAAGCCTTGTTCGAGTGCCCAGACATCAGTGCCCGGAATGAATTCACCGCCCGGCGTGTCGCTTGTCATCATGACCCTCTCACGACCCTCCACCTCACCCTGGCGGATGAGTGTCTGGTTGTAGGTTCGCACACCGAGGCGTGTGATCGCGACGCCATGCATGGAGGCGCGATCCATGTATGGGATGTTGATGCTGTGTACACGACCCTTGTAGAGCGAAGGGGGAATCTGCCTGATAAGCTCCACAGCAGCGACGGCGGCCGTTTTATAGTCCAGCGGTTCAGGTTGATTGGATCCGTTGAGGGAGATCGCAAATCCAGCTACGCCGTAGACCACGGCTTCGATGGCTGCCGTTACCGTTCCGCTGTAGGTTACATCGCTGCCGAGGTTGGCGTGTGGGTTAATCCCGGAGAACACCATGTCAATGGGTTCGTCCAGCATGCCGTGGATGGCAAGTGAGACACAATCCGAGGGCGTTCCATCGCAGGCTCTGGCCATTGTTCCATCCGGGAGCGGATGATCCCAGATGTGCAGGTCTTGATTCATGCGACGCGCGTGCCCGGACATGGACCAGTTACGATGAGGCGCTAGAACAGAGATGCGGCCCATGTCCCGGGCTGCGGCTGCAAGTGCATGCAAGCCGGGTGCATCAATCCCATCGTCGTTGGTGATCAAAATATGCATCTCATTTCCTCCTGCTTCTTGCGATTTTACTTTACAATGGGGCTATTGAAAGCTGTTTGAAAGGTTGAGCGCGGGGCAGTGGGGATATGATGGACATGTTGTATTGTCTGCTGCCGTGGAGTTTGGGACATGTACGCTCGCCAACATTGGACAGCACCTCAGCGGTACCTGCTCCTCATGACCCTTTTCTTTCTTACGCTGGGCTGCTCCTTCTCCAGCAACCTGCCTGCCTTTTCTTCGAACCCACCAGGTACCCCCGACCCGGAATCGCGCCAGCCCACCACCGGTGAGCTGGCGCAAGCAGCCGTGCAGGTATCTGCCATGCGCATGCGGGCAGAGGACTGGGTGATTGAATGGTCGGGATCGGGTGTGATCATCAGCCCGGATGGTCTCATCCTGACCAATGCGCATGTCGTAGAAGATTCTGAACGGTCCTTTGAAAGCCTGGGCGTAAGCTTGATGTCACGAAGCGATCAAGCTCCTGAACTCCTGTATCTGGCGGACATCGTAGCCATTGACTACGAACTTGATCTGGCCATCGTGCGCATCATCTCTGACCTGGATGGAGATGACGTGGCGACCGAGTTTCCTCACGTGACCCTGGGCGATTCAGATTTGGTGGAGCTCGGAGATGACCTCCGCATCCTCGGATACCCGAGCATCGGAGGAGATACCATTTCATACACCGAGGGTGTGGTGAGCGGTTTCTCGCTGGAGAGGGGGATTGAGGGGCGTGCGTGGATCAAAACAGATGCGACCATTGCCGACGGGAGCAGTGGAGGAATGGGCGTCAATTCGGATGGCGAGCTCATCGGCATTGCCACCATCGTCACTTCCGGCTCCATGGAAGGCAGCAACGTTGACTGCCGTCAGCTCGCAGATACCAATCAGGACGGTCGCATCGATCACCGCGATACGTGCATTCCGGTGGGCGGGTTCATCAATGCCCTCCGACCGGTGAATCTTGCCTTGCCCCTGATCGAATCCGTTGAGGCGGGGCATCCGTACGTGGGCGGCGGCCCTCCGCCGATGTCCCCTTCTGGCCGCTATGACACAGAGCAGGTCGGGATTGGGGACTTTGTGTTTTCGACCTCGGTAACGGCCGCTGATCAGCCCGATGTAGTTGTGGATATGGTCACAGAAGCGGTAAAAGATCTGTACGTGTTCTGGGACTATGAGGGCATGACGGATGGTATGACATGGGGTCTGTATTGGTACCGAGACCACAGATATATTGAAGAAGCCAGCCTCGTAAACCGGGTCTGGAGTGGGGGAGGTTCCGGGAATTGGTGGGCTGTTATCCAATCCGATGAGGGGCTCCTCCCGGGACTGTACGAGGTTGTCCTGGAAATCGAGGGCGACATCTGGGGGAGCAATGCTATCTACATCGGCGAAGAGCGCACCAGAGTGCAGTACGAAATCTCCAATCAGTCAGGAAGGGCCATTTGCTACGTGATGCTGTCGCCGACCTTGGCGCAGAACTGGGGTCCGGACGATCTCGGTGAACGCGAAGTAATTGCACCGGGGGAAAGCCGCGTCTTTATCCTCCCCGCGGGCGAGTACGACCTGCGGATGATGGATTGTGACTTGAATCTGCTTGCGGAAGAGTACAACTTGACGTTGGATGCTGATGGAGGGTACCTGCTGGAAGACGACCAGGAAACCAACACACGACACCTGCATTTGGTTTGTGCCAGAGCAGGTTGTCAGCTATAGTGGAAATGCCGGGCAGGGGGCAAAGGTTGAGGCGATGTATCGCCATTGAGAGGAGAGAAGATGATGTATGGAAAGAAACGATGGCTGCTCCTTGTCTTGCTCATCATGTCACTGGTCCTCGCCGCTTGCGGGGGCGGTGATGAATCACCAGCCATATCCGATGATAGTACAGGGAAGCTTCCCGGTTCTGACGAGCAAGCAGAAGTTCAACCATCTTCCTCGGGGCGTGTGAACTCCTTGGATGATGTGCAGTCAGCCACGATCCAGATTGAAGCCCAGGGGAGTTTCGAGGATCCTGAATTTGGCTTGCTGATGAATGTGGCCGGGTACGGTTCAGGCTTCATTATCGATCCATCCGGGATCGCCATCACCAACAACCATGTTGTCACCGGCGCTGCCTTCCTCCAGGTCTACATCGGCGGCGATCCCGAGCCTTATAACGCCAGAGTGCTCGGCGTCTCAGAATGCTCGGATCTTGCTGTGATTGACATCGATGGAGATGGATTCAGCTACCTGGATTGGTACACCGGCGACATCACGCCGGGGCTGGATGTGTATGCGGCTGGTTTCCCGCTAGGGGACCCTGAGTTTACGCTCACACGCGGCATCGTGTCCAAGGCGCGGGCGGATGGCGAGACGGAATGGGCTTCTGTCGACGCCGTGGTCGAACATGATGCGACCATCAACCCCGGTAACTCGGGCGGCCCGCTTGTCACAATGGACGGTGAAGTTGTCGGTGTGAACTATGCTGGCGCGAGCGGCACGAATCAATACTTCGCCATCGCCCGTGAAGAGGCGATGAGCGTCATCAACCAGCTGCGCGGCGGCAACGATGTCGATTCAATCGGGGTAAACGGCGTGGCTGTTGTTTCCAGCGATGGCACCATCTCCGGCATCTGGGTTTCATCGGTTGCCTCGGGCTCGCCAGCCGATGTGGCCGGTGTTGAGCCGGCAGATGTCATTCTTACTCTTGAGAACTTTGTGCTCGCAACCGACGGGACAATGTCCGATTACTGTGACGTGCTGCGAACCCATCAACCGGGGGACACGCTTGCCATGGAAGTGCTACGCTTTGGCAGCGGAGAATTCCTTGAGGGCCAGATCAACGGCCGTGAACTCGCTGTGGCGGGCTCGTTGGGTACCGGTGGGCAAACGGGTGGGCAGACGGGCGGACAGACCGGTGGAGCCACCGCCTCCGGCAGCTATATGACCATCACGGATGACAGCGGCGCGCTGATTGTGGACGTGCCCAGCAACTGGACGGATGTGAACGGACAGTCGTTCGATATCGATGGCGCGTTCGTGGCTTCGGTATGGGCGGCGCCGGATCTCCAGGCGTTTAACGACTACTGGAATGCATCCGGAATGCAGTACAACGTCATCTCGGACGCGAGCTTGTTTGGCGGGTACTCCGGCTTGCTTTCGGAACGGGAAAGCACCTTCAACAGCCAGTGCACCAACAATGGCCGAACTGCGTACCAGGACGCGGTCTTTACTGGCGAATACACCACGTTTACCAACTGTGGCACCTCGACCACCTACATCGTGTTCGCCGGCTACCCGACATCCTCTCCCTCGGCATACACCGTTTGGATTGAGGTCCAGATGCAAACAGCAGCTGAGCTGGGTGTTTTCGAACAGATTATGAACAGTTTTAATGTGGTCGGCGCCATCCAGGGCAGCGGCTCGACCGGTGGTTCGTCATCGGGAGGCTCCTCCTCGGGCGCATCTTCTAGCGGCTACACGTGGGTGACGGATGACTATGAATCCATCATGATGGAGGTCCCCTCCTCCTGGACGGATGTCAACGGTGGCGCATGGGTGGTGGATGGCGAAACATGGGGTGCAGGAATCTCAGCTGCACCGAACATCAGTAGTTTTCGGGAAACCTGGTCAACCCCTGGCGTTCAGTTCTTTGCCTCAGATTACCTGGCGACGCAGATTGGCTACCTGCAGCTCCTTGACGCACGCTTCTCCATGTTCAACCAGGTCTGCGATTATGATGATCGCTATGACTATCAGGATAGCCTCTACCGCGGTCGCATCGATGTGTTCACACAATGCGGCGGATCGGGAGGACCTGATTATCTCGTCCTATCCGCGGTCGACCGGGATGATCCCACGGCCTTCCTTATACTGGTGGAGGCGCAGCTTACATCGTCGGACCAGTATGACGACTTTGATCACATCCTGAACACCTTTCAGGTCATCGGACGAATCCCCTGATGACAACACTTGCTCCTTGATCGAAGAAGAGCCCGGTTTGCCGGGCTCTTTATTTTCCATTCGACATCGTTCGCGTATGCGTAGGCTCAGGGCCTGTGCTACATTGTAGGCACTTCTCCAGAGGAAGACGGGGGCGATAACATGGCTGAGGAAACACATCCCTTCAGGGGAGCGATATTCGACCTGGATGGCGTCATCACCAAAACGGCGGCGCTTCACAGCCGGGCATGGAAGCAGATGTTTGACGCGTTCCTGCAGCACTACCAGTCAAAGACCGGTGTTCCACAACAGGCCTTCACCCATCAAGACGATTACCTTCCCTATGTGGATGGAAAACCGCGCTACGAAGGGGTGGCATCGTTTCTGGAGTCGCGCAACATACACCTTCCCTACGGCAGACCATCTGACCCGCCGGGTGATGAGAGCGTCTGCGCACTTGGAAATCGGAAGAATGACATCTTCAATGGCATGGTGCGGGAAGGCCTTGTGGAGGTCTATTCGTCGACGGTGAGGTTGATCGAGGAACTGCAGGCGCATGGCGTGCGTATAGGTGTTGCATCTTCCAGCAAGAACACCCGGGCGGTGTTGGAGGGGGTGAAGCTCCTGGAGGTCTTCGAAGCGCGGGTCGATGGCGTGATCTCGGCCGAGCTGGGCCTGAAGGGCAAACCGGCACCGGATATCTTCCTCGAAGCAGCCGCCCGCATGCATGTGTCGCCCTATGAATGCATTGTTGTTGAGGATGCCATTGCGGGTGTCTCTGCCGCTTCCGCCGGTGGCTTCGGTCTTGTTCTGGGCGTGGCGCGCGAGGAGAACCACAGGGACCTCCTTGCGCACGGTGCAGACCTGGTTGTTGATGATGTGGAGCAGATTTCGCTGGAGGATCTCGAGCAGTGGTTTGTGGAAGGTTTGCCTGAAGCCCAATGGGTGCTGCGGTACGTGGGGTACGAACCAGGTCAGGAAGGTGTCCGCGAGGCGCTTACGACAATCGGAAATGGCTACATCGGCACACGTGGCGCGCTGGCTGAAACCGCGATCGATTCGATTCATTATCCCGGTACATACGTCGCCGGTGTGTACAACGCCCTTGAATCCGACGTGCAGGGCAGGACGGTGCGCAATGAAGACATGGTCAACCTGCCCAACTGGCTGCCTGTGCGGGTGCGTATTGACGATGGCGCGTGGCTTCATCCAGTCCAGACCGAAGTGCTCAAGATGGAGCGGCAGCTGGACCTCCGCACCGGTGAATTACAACGCATCACCTTGCTTCAGGACAGCGAGGGCCGCATCACAAAAATCGACGCCAGGCGTTTTGTGAGCATGGCACAACCCCATCTAGCTGGTCAGCGTTGGGAGGTCACACCGGTCAACTACAGTGCCACACTCACGTTGGAAGCTGCGCTGGATGGCCGCGTCCACAACTGGGGCGTTCCCCGCTATCGCCAGCTCAGCTCCCATCATCTCGAACCTATCCAGCAGGATGCTCACGGACACAACCTGCATCTCGAAATGCAGACGACGCAGTCCAAGATCCGGGTTGCGATGTCTGCCCACGTTGAATTTGGTCCAGCCAACATCGCGGAAGGTATGGCTCTCGACCCCGCTGTTGAGGAGGGGCGCACCGCTCTGCGGGCGAGTGCAGACCTCGAGGCGGGAACGACGATCGCCATGGAAAAGATGACTGTGCTGTATACCTCGCGTGAAACATCGGATCCTGAGAAAGCAGCTGAGGATGCGATCCAGCAAAAGGAACCTTATCAGGTATGGCTGGAGGAAAGCATTGCAGCATGGGAGCAGGTCTGGAGATCGCTCGATGTCAAGGTGGTGGGTGACCGTTTGTCCCAGATGCTGCTCCGGCTAGGCCTTTATCATACGATTCTCGCCTGCTCTCCCCATCATACCTCCCTCGATGCGGGCATCCCGGCAAGGGGTCTCACAGGAGAAGCGTATCGTGGGCACATTTTCTGGGATGAGTTGTTCATCCTTCCAGTGCAAATGATGCACTTCCCTGAAGCTGCAAGGTCAGTGCTTCAATACCGATATCGGCGACTCCCAGCCGCGAAGGAGAATGCCCGCAACCATGGTTATCAGGGCGCGATGTATCCGTGGCAAAGTGGAAGTGATGGCTCCGAGGAAACCCAGGAACTGCACCTCAATCCTCTTTCGGGCGAGTGGGGGCCGGATTACAGTCCGCTTCAGCGCCATGTCGCCCTGGCCGTGGCCTACAACGTCTGGCAGTATGTCCATATCACTGGCGATGATGGGTTCATGCAGGATTACGGGGCCGAGATTTTGTTTGAAGTCTGCCGTCTGTGGGCGAGCCTCACAACGCCGGAGCAGGATGGCGGCCGCATCAGCATCGAAGGCGTCATGGGGCCTGATGAGTATCACGAGGCGTATCCCGGTGCACCCGAGGGTGGACTGCGGAACAACAGCTACTCCAACATCATGGCCATGTGGCTGTTCAAGCGAGCTGCAGAGGTTTTTGAGCAACTTCCTGGGGAAGCCCGGGACCGCTTGCTGACAGGGATGGCATTGACAGAGCAGGAAGTCCAGCATTGGGAAGACCTGCGGCGGCGATTGACAATACGCATTGTGGATGACGGTGTGCTGGAGCAGTTTGAGGGCTATCATACACTTCCTGAGCTCGATTGGGAGGGATTGCGAGCGAAGTATGACAACGTGAAGCGCATGGACCGCATCCTCAAAGCCGAAGGGGAGTCGGCAGATTCATATCAGGTCAGTAAGCAAGCTGATGCCCTTATGGCCTTTTACCTTCTTGGCGAGCCGGAAATCCGGGAATTGCTCGAAGATGCGGGATATTCAACCGAACCAGGGCTCCTGGAAAGGACCTTTGACTACTATCTCCCTCGGACCTCACATGGCTCGACGCTTAGCCCTCTGGTTCATGCCGATCTAGCTTCACGCCTGGGACGGGAAGCCCTTAGCGCTGAGTTCTTTCGCGAGGCACTCGTGAGCGATTATCGTGATGTGCAGGGGAAGACGACACCAGAAGGTGTTCATGTGGGGGTGATGGCAGGCTGTGCGCTTCTTTGCATGAGAACGTATGGAGGGCTTTCGCTGGATGACGAGGTTCTCCATTTTGATCCGAAACTCCCCGGGTCTTGGTCGGCATTGGCCTACCGTTTTGGGTTCAAGGGTGAGGGTTACAGTTGCCTCATAGAGCATGATCGGATGCGTATCAAAGCCGTTTCTACGCAGCGTGAAGCGCAGAAGATTATCGTCAAAGGCAAAGCCTATACCCTTGAGCCGGATGTGTGGCTTTCCATGCCGCTACAAGGAGGAACAGACTGATATGCGTGGTGAAATCCTTCAAATTCGATATGAACATCACCGAGCTGCTGTCGAAATTGCCGAGAGGCTCCTCGACATCACATCCGAGAAAATGGTGGTTGCCATCGGGGGTGAATCCGGCGCGGGGAAGACGGCGATTGCCCATGTTGTGGGCCGGACGTTAAAGGAAAATGGCATTGCTGCCAAGATCGTCAATCTTGACAATTTCTACAAGGTGCCACCAGTGGAACGACGTGCCTGGCGTGAGATGAATGGCCTGGATCGCGTGGGCCCAGACGAATACGATTGGGAATGGATTGATGCCACAGTGGACGCCTTCCGGAAGGATGAAGAAGCGGAAATACCTTGCGTGGATTTAACCAACGACCAGGTTGACCTTTTGAAGACGACCTTCAAGGGGATTCGTTTTCTCATCCTGGATGGCCTCTACCCGTTGCGCGCTGATGCTGATCTCAAGATCCACCTTGATGTGGCGTACGATGAAACTGTGAAGGCACAGGAATTGCGGCGAAAAGAAACCCTGGATGATTTCCGAATCGCTGTGCTTGAGCGAGAACACAATGCTGTGACGAGTTTACGGCCCGAGGCCGATATCATTCTCACCAAAACATTTGAGATCGAGGAACAGACCTAGGAGGTAAGCCAGGCTGGCCATTGGGGCATGCGTTGACACGCTTCAGGCCGCCATGATAAGATGAATTTGCCGTTCATCTTTATTATTTATTATTCGTTGTGGCGGCGCTGGTTTCATTTATTCTCATCATTTGTTTGTTCTGGATGGCATACTCCTCTGCTGAGATGGCGGGGTCATGCATCTGCATATCAGATGGGTGAGAGCGAGAAATCGGCGCTCACCCATCTCATTATTTAAGGGGACGAACTTATGAGTATCGAATTCATCGTGCGCTTGGTCGGCATGGTATTCATCGCCATAGGCGGCGCGTATCTGGGCGCCTGGTTGAGCGATCTCGCCAATGCACAGTCATGGCTGTGGTCATCTGTGTTTGGCCTGGTGGGAGCGCTGGTCGGATTGATCGTGACGCCCTTTCTCACCATTCGACCGATGCGAGTCATTCGCAAAAACATGGCACAGCTTTCCATTCGGACCATCCTCGTCGGTCTTGCAGGGTTGGTTATGGGCCTGATCACCGCGGCCCTGGCGGCATTCCCAATTTCCCTCCTCCCTCCGCCTTTCAGCCAGATACTTCCCTTTGTCGGAACGCTGCTATTTGGCTATTTGGGTGTGACGCTGTTTGTGATGCGACAGAATGATATCCTGCCGCTGTTCGGCAACCGCCTCGCTGGAGGCACACGCGAAGCCAATGCGAAATCAGAACGCGAAGTGCTGCTCGACACAAGCGTGATCATCGACGGCCGCATCGCCGACATCGCACATACCGGCTTCATCCCTGGCGTCATGGTGGTTCCATCCTTTGTCCTCAATGAACTCCAGCATATTGCAGATTCCCCTGATAGCCTGCGCCGTCAACGCGGTCGCCGCGGGCTGGATATCTTAAATCGATTACAGAAGGATCCGAAGATTTCCTTCCGCATCACCGACCTCGATGTTGAAGGCATTCGTGAGGTGGATGACAAACTGGTGGTTCTCGCCCGCCAGATGAGGGGGCCCATTTTGACGAACGATTACAACTTGAACCGCGTGGCGGAGCTGCAGGGAGTGACGGTGTTAAACATCAACGAGCTGGCCAACGCCGTAAAAACGGTGTATCTCCCCGGTGAGAGTTTTGATATCAACATCATCCAGGAGGGCAAGGAAGTCGGGCAGGGCGTCGGCTATCTGGATGATGGCACCATGGTCGTGGTGGAGGATGGCAAGAATTACATCGACCGGATCGTGCCGGTCACTGTGACAAAAGTGCTTCAAACGGCTGCGGGTCGCATGATTTTTGCCCGTCCGGAAACAGAGGCCTGACCGGCACCATCCATGGAGATGATGGAAATGACCATTCACATTTACAACACACTCACGCGGCGGAAGGAACCCCTGGAGCCCATCGAGAAGGGAAAAATCCGCATGTATGTGTGCGGGCCCACGGTGTACGATCAGGCTCACGTTGGGCATGCCATGTCATCCATCGTCTTTGACGTCATCCGGCGCTATCTTGAGTACCGCGGCTATGAGGTCGCGCATGTGATGAACTACACGGATATCGATGATAAGGTCATTCAGCGGGCAAACAACCTGGATGTGGACGCAATCCAGCTAGCAGAAAAGTACATTGCAGAATACGGTGAACATATCGCCGCCCTGAATATCCTACCGGCGATGGCCTACCCCCGGGTGTCCGAAGAAATTGGCCCCATCATTGCCATGATTCAAGGTCTGATCGAATCAGAGCATGCGTACGAACGCGAAGGAGATGTGTATTTCCGCGTAGCAAGCGACGCTGATTATGGGAAATTATCCGGCCGCAAACCTGAGGAGATGCGGGCGGGGTATCGGCTCGAGGTTGACGAGCGTAAAGAAGATCCAGGAGATTTTGCTCTGTGGAAATCGGCCAAACCCGGAGAACCCGCCTGGGATTCGCCCTGGGGAAAAGGGCGCCCGGGATGGCACATCGAATGCTCTGCCATGGCACTGAGCTATTTGGGAGAAGAAATCGATATTCACGGCGGTGGCAATGACCTTGTCTTTCCACATCACGAAAATGAAATTGCACAATCGGAAAGCTTCACCAAGCGACCCTTCGCCCGCTATTGGGTGCACAACGGCATGATGCAGCTTGATGGTGAAGCGATGTCGAAATCGACCGGAAATGTGTTTGGAGTCGAGTCGTTTCTGGAACAGCATGAAGCAGAAGTGCTGCGATTGCTCATCCTTGGATCGCTGTACCGACGCCCGTTGACCTACAACGATGAGGTCATCGAACAGGCGGAGCGCGGCCTCGGACGTTTGCGCAGCGCGCTTCGTCCTGCCGTCCCCTCTGAAGGCGACCATAAGGCTGCACGCGCTGTGCTGGGGCAAGCCATCGAGGAGGCCAGGACCGGTTTTCAAAGAGCTATGGACGATGATTTCAACACGCCTACGGCGTTAAGCCATCTGTATGAACTCGTGCGCAGCATCAATGCCGCCCGGGATCAGGGATTGGACACGGCACCGATCGAGGATGCACAGGCTGCCCTGGTTGACCTGGCAGGTGTGCTGGGACTGCGCTTGGAAAGCGCGCCAGAGATAAAGCAAGCCGCACCATTTATCGACATGCTCATCGCTATCCGCCAGGAACTGCGAGCGCGGAAAGTGTGGGACCTTTCCGATAGGATCCGAGATGAATTGCTGCAACTCGGTGTCATTCTTGAGGACGGCAAAGATGGGACAACCTGGAGGTCCTCCTGAAATGACTGTGGTGTTGATCGCGCTTGATGTGGCCTGTAACCTTGATGGCAGAGCCATTCGGTGAGTGGCCCAAGCGTTGAGCGCATCTTTGGGCGCAACCCGGTCTATGAAACGCTTCGCGCTGGACGACGATCTGTGTGGCAGGTGCGGTTCGCTGAAGGCTTAGACTCATCGAAGAGCTTGCAGCGCATCGAGAAGCTCTGCCGCAAACGCAACGTGCAGATTCACACTGTTGATCGTCGTGTGCTGGACAAAGAGAATGATCATCATCAAGGTGTTGCGGCTGATGTAGGCCCATACCCCTATGTGAGTCTTTATGAAATCCTGGAGGAGAGTGAGCGGCGTCAAGAGGATGCGTTCGTTCTCTTGCTTGATGCGCTCGAAAACCCACAGAATCTAGGAACGTTGCTTCGCACCGCAGAAGCGGTGGGCGTTCATGGCGTAGTTATCCCTCCCAAGCGTGCGGCGCAAGTGACGAACGCTGTTGTGAGTGCCTCATCGGGCGCCTGTGAGCATCTCCTCATCGCACGGGAGAATATTGCACAAACTGCAGCAGCACTCAAGCGGGATGGCATATGGGTGGCTGGTCTGGAATACCGCCCTGAATCAGAACTGCTGGGCAGCGTCAATTTGTGTGGTCCGCTGGCAGTCGTCGTGGGGAGTGAAGGGCGCGGCATGCGCAGACTGGTGCGTGAATCGTGCGATTTCTTGATGAAGCTGCCGATGCGCGGGAAGGTGGATTCGCTGAACGCCGCTGTGGCGGGATCGATCTGCCTGTACGCAGCATGGGAGGCGCGCCGGCAGGATTGAGCTTCATTGACGCTGTGATTCTTTCTTGGTAAACTCGGCGGGCATTGTCGGTAAATAGGCGCTCTGGTATAATTCTGCTGCGCCGAAAAAGGAAGGCGCGTTTTTATCGTCGCGCCGACGTAGCTCAACGGCAGAGCAGCCGCCTTGTAAGCGGCAGGTTAAGGGTTCGATTCCCTTCGTCGGCTTCCGTTGTGGACAAGGGACTCGGGATGGTGTCACACGTACATTTTCCCGGTCGCTGGTCAACAACGGTCAAACAATCTAAGGGCGGTTACCCAAGTGGCCAAAGGGGGCTGACTGTAAATCAGCTGGCGTACGCCTTCGGAGGTTCGAATCCTTCACCGCCCACAGTTTTCACCATGGCGGATGGCCGTTAGCCGTTGTGGCGGGAAGACAAATGCCCTCATAGCTCAGGTGGTAGAGCACGTTCTTGGTAAGAACGAGGTCATGGGTTCAAATCCCATTGAGGGCTCTTTCCCACCGCGTCAGCCATAGACCTGACGATTGAAGAAGGAGAAAGCAATCATGGCGAAGGAGAAGTTCGAGCGAACAAAGCCGCATATGAACGTGGGCACGATCGGGCACATTGACCACGGGAAGACGACGCTGACCGCAGCGATCACGAAGTACAGTTCGCTGGTGGGCTCGGCG
>Ga0272443_10000985_pt1 | contig 45731 bp, 40 predicted proteins | sample SSMAcet12_FD_193581 | JGI IMG/M metagenome (GOLD analysis project Ga0272443, IMG submission 193581) | Marine sediment archaeal communities from Little Sippewissett salt marsh, Falmouth, MA, United States - SSM-Acet-12 | ecosystem: Environmental > Aquatic > Marine > Wetlands > Sediment ...
TATATCCTAAGAAAACAAAGGATTTCTTAGATAGAACTAATGATTTAGAAATAATCAATTTCAGTAGGAATATTGATAAATATCAGACCATAGATGCTAAAGATGTTATCCAGCAAGCAATTGATTTGGATTTTATCAAAGATAAAGTAGTGCTAATGGGATTCCTCGGTCCTACGATTGGGGACATAGTTAGGGAAGATATATTTTTCACACCAATGAATGAACAATTTGTCGGGAAATCATATCCGGATATGTATGGGATGGTCGTTCATGCAAACATTATATCTATGGTCGGAGATGAGGATTATCTGATTTCCTTGCCAAATTGGATGAATATAACGATTACTTTCTTAGTGCTTTATTCCCTAATGGTGCTATTTACGTATGTAAGAAAGAGATTTCCAGATTGGTATGAGCCAGTAAGTGTAATAATAATTTTTTCTGTTTTATTAATAATATTTTGGATAACTATCGGAATATTTTACTTATTTAATGTGGAATTATTGCTAAGAGAAGCATTCTTTGCTATAACAATATCAGGAATGGGATACGAAGGATATCAGGACTCAATAAAACCTTTAACCATTTCATTTTTTAAGAAGGTAACAACAAGGTTGAAAGGATCATGATGAGATTCATAAATATTGATGCTCTGCTTAGCACATTGCTTGTCTTTGTTTCAATGCTGATTTTTCCGTTGATATTCAGTTTGAGTTTCTTTGATCCATTTGAAAAGGCACTTGCAGATTTTGAAATCACAGATGTAGGATTTGCTGAGCTTCACGATCAAAAAGCCACGAAACCAGATACTAATATTACACTAATCAATACAAAAGGTTTAAAATTCTCTCATTATTTGCAACTGCTTGAAATTCTACAAGATATTGAGCCAGAAGTAATTGGAATAATGAAGAATATAAATGAATTTGGTTCGAGTGTCGAGCAAAAGAGAATCCTTTCTGAGAAATATAATAGAAAAAACATTGTAGTAGGATATTATAATAATATAAGAGAAAAACATGAATATACTCAAGCTAAAATTGGCTATCTAAACATTTTCAAAGACAAGGACAGAGAGTATTTTACTGCTAGAGAGTTTATGCCAAAAATAAGAATTGATAGAGGTATTGAATACTCATTTGCTTATTCTGTTATTAATATTTATGATAAAAGAAAATCTAAAGCACTAATAAAAAGAAATAATGATAATGAACGAATATTTTTCAAAGGTAATCTGGAAAAATTCTTCTGGTACCATGCTTTCGATTTACTAAAAAAACCTGATGAGTTTATTCACCTAAAAGATCAAATCCTACTTCTTGGAGACTTCACACCTGATAAAATTCCATATAAAATTGATCAGGGGTATTATACTCCGCTAAACGAAGAGAATGTAGGAAGAACTTTTACGGATATGTATCCAATCGTTTTACAGGCAAATATAATTTCTATGATATTAAAAGAGAATTACTACAAATCTCTACCAGTATCTATAACAGTTGTCATAGCTTTCCTACTGTGTTATTTCAATATGATAATTTTCAAGAAGATTAATATTAAATATAAAAATTGGTATGAAATAACGAGTGTTTTGTTGTTTTTAATAGAATCAATCATTATATTATTTATGACTGTTGTTCTTTTTCATGTATATAAATTTGAATTGAATGTAACTTTGACAATATTTGCCATAGCCCTATCCGTATTTGTATATGAGGGATATCAAGAATCTGTTAAACCATTGACATTAAAAGCTATTAATCACATATTTAAAAGGAAATGAAATGGAATTGAGGAATATAATATTGATACTGTTAGTTCTTGTAATAGCATTAAGCACTAAATCTTATTCGGCTGGACCAGAATTTACACTACTTGCTAAATCAGGTAGCGTCGAATACAAAGCAAACAAAAAATCATGGAAGCCGATATCCACAAAGCAAGAATTTGGTCTCTGGGATAGGATAAAAATATCCAAAGGAGGATATGCTTGTCTGCTTTACAAAGATGGACAAACTATTGAATTTACAGCAAATACCAAGAATTTAGAATATACTGTATCTGAGATGAAAAAGAAATTAAAAGGGAAAAGCAGTGGCATTTCATCTAAATTTGCTGAGTATGTGGTTGATGAAATGTCCGATACTGATGATTTTTTCAGTGACAATGATTATCACGATGATATGTCCACAACTGGAGCAGTAAACCGTGCCAATCGCAAGAATGTGGATACAAAAGATGAATTATCAAACATGACTGGTGATGATGGAACAACGGAGTTGCTCAATGCTGTTGGATCCACTTTTTTGGGAGGTGATGACTCTTTTATTGTTACTAGATTACCAGGCAATTCCTATGTTATGGATAAAAAGATTCGCTTTAGCTGGTATAGAAATCCTCATGTGAAAGTTTATGCCATCCATTTAACGGATAGACACAATAAAGAGCTTTTGAAAGAAAATGTACTTGACACATCTATTGTTATTGATTTTTCTTCAGTTAATATCGTCAGAGGGGAAAATTATTATTGGCACGTTACAGATAAACAAGGTGAACGAAAATCTGATGAATACTGTCTGCAATGGATCACTAAAAACGAGATTGATAATATTTTAGAAGCAGTTGATCAGATATTCCGAGAATTTGGTGGAGAAAAAAGCCCAATGGCAAATCTGGCAGTTGCAAGATTATACGCCGATAAGAACATCATGGGTCGAGCAATAGATACATATAAAAAAGCTAATGAAATAGCCCCAGGAGTTAAAGAATTTAAGCTTTTATATGCGAAATACCTTGATAGAATTGGTCTGACTGATGAAGCGAAACATCTCATGGGAAAATAAATTTTTATCGTTACTCCATTATGCCTCAATACTTCGAGGTTTTTGGAGAATAAGAAGTGTTTTAATTTTGATAATCATCAAAATCTTGATCTCTTCACAAATAAAAATAGAGGGATATTGCTTCTATTTTTCTTAAGTCATTTTTCTCGGTTTAAGGATACTCCTTCTAAAAGGTAAATAATATAAACCAATAATGATAGTTAATAAAATAAAACAAACATTTCTCAATTATTTTAAATATACAAGGGTAAAAACCAGTGGTATTCCCTTTTTACAAAGAGGGGGTAGGGGGGTGTTGTCTGATATATATCCTTGAAAAAAGAAATTATTAAGACCATTGCAAAATAGAAGAAAATCCCCCTTTGTCCCCCTTTTAAAAAAGGGGGAGATTTTCATGATAATTATATATCAATGGCTTACTCCCTCCCGTACTTGTAAGGGAGGGTCGGGGAGGGATCAATTCTGGGGTTTTGCAATGGTCTTTTATTGTTTATAAAAGATCCTCGTTAACATCTTATTTTTAGTTGTAGGGTAAGGAGATGTGGTATTTATAGATCATATATATTAAAAAAAAACTCCTCTACTCTGTTAAAAAACTGAATAGAGGAGATATCGTATTTTAATAATCCTAAGACAAACTCATAGTTGCCTTTATATTAACCACCTACATTGCCGTCGGAGGTGCTGGCTCTTCAGGACTTCCTGCTTTGCTTAATGGTATCTTGACTAATATCCACCCAAGAAATACAAATATCACTAAGCTTGTGATAAATGATGGATATGGGAAGTACCATAGCTTAATATCACCGAACGCTAGCCCGGCAAATAGTAGCCCCATAAGCGCCTCTCCAGCTATCAAGCCGGAAGCAAGGAGAACTCCAATATTCTCCGTTCTCGCTTTCTGTGCGTTGTTGTGCTTTGCAGTATTTTGGAATCTTTCCAGAATACCTTTTATTAGACCACCAACAAAAATGGCAAATGTTGTTTCCAATGGTAAATACATACCAATACTAACAAGCATTGGACTTTTCACTTGCATTAGAATAAATCCAAATCCCATTAGCATACCGACAATAATTAAGGGCCATGCCATTTGTCCTGCAATAATACCTTCGGATAGCAATGCCATCAAAGATGCTTGAGGTGCTGGTAGTTCTTTGCCACCAAAACCTGTGCCACCCGACATTATATCGCCTTCATGCAAAATAAACAAAGGTATGAACATAACTATTGATGCTAATACTACACCAAAAATGTCTCCAACCTGCATTTTCCATGGCGTTCCGCCAAGTATATGGCCCGCCTTCAAATCTTGCAGCATTTCTCCAGCTACTGCCGCAGATACGCAAACAATAGCAGCAACTCCGAGAACGGCAGCTATGCCATCTTCTCCGGTTGCTCCAAGTATCAGCATTAGTAGAGCTGTTACAACAACAGTTGAGATTGTAAGCCCACTTATCGGATTATTACTCGAACCAATAATACCAACGAGATATCCCGATACAGCCCCAAAGAAAAATCCAGCTATAATCATTACTAAAGCTGTGATTAATGCAATGTGGAATGCAGTATTGAAAATATAGAATGCGATCAGGAATGTAGCTATGGCACTACCTATAATGCCAAGCATTACCCATGTAAAGCTAATGTCTTTTTCTGTTCTTTCGGTTGATGATTCACCTGCAGCCGCTTTCTTTACATCGCTGACTGAGCGAGCAATACCAGCGATCAAACTCTTACGCATATTAAACAGAGTAAAAGCTGTTCCGACCAACATACCGCCAATAGCAATTGGGCGAACGATGAATTTCCAAACGTCATAAGCGGCGTTTGTCCAAACGATATCGCTTGCAGCTTCACGTGTCATATTTGGTTCAGTAACCATTAGAGCAGAGATAACTTGATCAATATTCAAATATGGTGCTATGAAATAAAGTATGATGGGTGTAAGTAGCCCCCATGCAATCACACCTCCAGAGAAGTTAAGAGAAGCAAGCCGAGGACCAATAATAAATCCAACACCAATATATGCTGGTTTCAGTCCTGGCGAGCTAAGCAACATACCACCATTTGTTGCGGCTGTTGCTCCTGTTGCTTCCATACCTATTGCATTTTTGCCGAATGTAACAAACTTTTCCCAAGTAAACGTAAAGAATTTGAATTCACCGAGTGTTTTGATTAAAGCACCAAGTCCCATTGCATAGAATAAGAACTTTGAGCTTCCTCCTGAAGCACGTCCTGACTTGTGTATCTCTGCTGCCGCCACAGATTCGGGGAATGGCAAATCTTTGTCCTCTACCATCACTTTGCGGAGCAATGCCACGAACATGATACCAAGAATACCACCGGTAATCATAATTAATGCAGATATTGCATAATTACCGGGTGTATAAAATTCAGGCCAGATACCTGCAATAAAAAAGGCAGGCAAAGTGAAAACAGCTCCTGCTGCCACAGATTCTCCAATTGAACCTACAGTTCTGGCGAAATTCTCTTCGAGTATCGAGCCCTTTACTATCTTTAGAATTGCCATGCCTATGACCGCTGCGGGATACGTTGCAGCTATGGTCATACCAGCTTTCAATCCGAGATAAGCATTTGCGGCTCCCAGAACTACTGCTAATACCAAACCGATGATCAAAGCCCTAAACGAGAACTCTACCATATTGCTATCAGCAGGAACAAAGGGTACAAATTTCTTTTCTGCCATAATGTCTCCTGTTAGTAATTAATAAGTTTATTAAAATATAAGAAGTAAAATCTGTTCAATTTATTATTTAATTCAAAGAACACAAAACTGAAACATAGCGTCTTCAAAAATTTTCCTAAATCACAAAGATACATTTATTTTCCAACTTATCAAAAGCTACTTATCTTTATGAATATTTCTTAATTTATTTTTGTTTTGTGCAAGTTGGATCAATATTTTGTATTTTTGAATTTTTAACAAGATGGCAACAGAAATGTTTGATAAGGAAAAACTGACTAAGATTTGCATAACGATATTCGTAATAGCGACAGTTTTCTGGGCTGGTGGTTCAATGATAAGGAATATAATGGCATTCGATTTGTTTGTTCCTGCGACAGAACTTAGCTTAAAGAATTATTATTCCAATGAAATACGCTTACACGCTATCCATCTCTATTCAGTAGGGTCGGTCTATACTGGAACTTCTTTTGGTGTTGCTCTGTGTGCTTCAATTGCATTATTCTTATTGCTTAGAAAGAATTTAAAAAGCAATGGATGGCTATTCATGGCATTTATGCTCTTTTTCATTGTGTCTATCGTCGAATTGTATACTACTTATCTTGATATAATGTTAGGTGCAGCAATTAGCAATGGGGAAATTTACTCGTTTTCAAGCGAACCGATTAAAGATTATTTCCTTTTTCGATATTACAAATTGGGAATATTAGAGCCAATGAAGTACCTCGGAGTGATAACTATTATTATTCTTGTCGTTTGGAAGCCATTAAGTAAAAAAACTACTGATTTTGTAAAACAAAACAATGAAATAGAATGAAACTGAATCTTATATTAGAAGAAATGATGCAAATAGCACAGAATATGGGTGTAACTGTTCGCAAGGAAAACGGAAAATTTCGTAGTGCTTCCTGCGAGATAAAAAGTGAAAGATTGATAGTTTTGAATAAATCAACACCTTTAGAAACTATGTCCTCAGCTCTTGCAGTCGGATTAGCTCAATATCCCATTGATGATTTTTATATTAAGCCAGTGGTTAGGGATTACATTGAAGAACAGGTAATCAGTAAGAAGAGAGAGCCGGAGTTTGAATTAGAAGTGGAGTATTGATATACTAATTATAATCATTTTGAGGGCTTTTCGTTATTGTAAGTAATTAATAACATCATTAACGAAGAGGTAAATATGAAAAAAATCCTTGAAGGTGGATTCGATGCCAAAGGAAAAAAGTTCGCAATAGTCGTATCTCGTTGGAATAGCTTCATTGTTGGTAAATTATTGGACGGTAGCTTAGATGCATTAAGCAGGCATAATGTTAAGGAAGAGGACATTACTATTGCATATTGTCCAGGTGCTTTCGAGATTCCACTTGTAACACAGAAACTTGCTGTAACAAATAAATACGATGCAGTAATATCTCTGGGTGCAGTCATACGCGGGTCCACTCCACATTTCGATTATATTGCCTCTGAAGTTACTAAAGGTATCGCAAAAGTTACTCTTGACACTTCTGTGCCATGTATCCTTGGGGTCATTACTACTGACACAATAGAGCAGGCAATAGAGCGTGCGGGCAGCAAAGCTGGCAACAAAGGATTCGAAGCCGCTCAATCTGCTATCGAGATGGTATCTCTACTAAAACAAATTGATTGATAAATATTGGTGAATTCATCATGAGAAATACCTGGAAATTCCGATTTTTGTTTCTTGTTTTTGCTGTAACTATATTATTCTCAACTGCATTATTCTCAGTAGAGTATAAATTAGAGAATTGGAAGACCTACACTTCAATGCTCAATGCTGTGTCTGCGTCCGTAGATTCTCAAGATAGAATTTGGGTTGCCACAAAAGGTGGGCTGTTCATAGTGGATCCTCAAGATGACAGCATAGATGAATACAGAAATATTGATGCTTTAATTAGTTTAAATTTAACTGTGGTAAAATGCTATCCAGAAAAGAATCTAAGCTTTATAGGCACTTCAGATGGTGTTCTGGAAATTGCTACCGAAGATATGCAATGGACTCACATAACTGACATTCAAATGAGTAGTTCTGAGAACAAATTAATATCTGATATACTTTTCGTTGGCAATAAAGCATATATAGCTGGTGGATTCGGTATTTCAGTTTTTGATGTTGATAAGCAGGTGTTTATCGAAACGGCTTCCCGCTTGGGTAACTTTAGCTCAAACACTATTGTGAATAAAATAATTCTTCATGGCAACACTATTTGGGCTGCCACTGACAAAGGTATAGCATATATAGATTTAAACTCACTTTTTTCTGATCCTTCAGAATGGAATAATCTTTCTATAGAGGATGGTATTCCAGAAGCAAATGTGAAAGATATCGTTATGCATAATGACACTTTATTTGTCCTGACCGACCACGTACTATCAAAGTATATCGGTAATGAATTTATTGAAATAGACAGAGTAGAAACATACGAGTTTAATAGCTTAGAGGTTTACAACGATAAGGTAACTTTCTCTTCTCCAGGATACTTACAAACAACTGATTATGATTTCAATAATCTTCAATATCCTTCACTCATGAATAAATTTGTTGTAAATAGACTTAATGGTAGTGAAGTATTGCTTCTGCTCTTCGAAAAAAGTGGTTTGGGCATTATGAAAGAAAATGAAATCATAGAATATACCCCCAATTCTCCTATTTCAAATCAGTTCACTGGCATAGAAATAGATAGAAACGATAAAGTATGGATTGTTACAGGTACTTCAGAATCCGGTGATGGCTTCATGGTTTTGGATGATGAGTCATGGGAGAACTATACTATGGAGAATAATGATATTATAAAAAGTAATGCTTATTGGAGAATATCTGTACTTGATAATAATGTAAAGATTTTCAGTGGATATGGACCTGGTTATATACAGCTCGATGATAAAGGAGACGAGATCGAGATTGAATCTTTTAGCGATGACAACTCTCCATTGGTTGGGTTCCAGCCAGGTTTTGTTATTGTTGGCGAAGTGAAACAGGATTATTTTGGTAATACATGGATGGTGAATTTTGGTGAGAATACCGGAGGACCTGTTCTTCTTGCCTTTGATAGCAATCAAGAAATACATACATTTACTAATTGCAGGTCGGTTACAGACAGGAATTACATATTTCTGGAAATAGATTACTCTGGCACTAAGTGGATGAGCTCTTATATGTCTGTTGGACTGTTTTATTATAATGACCGAGGCACCTTAGACGATGTTTCTGATGATATTTGCGGGAATATAACTAAGTCAAATTCTTCACTACCAGATAACATCACCAATGCAATTGCCATAGATGCAAACGATATGCTTTGGGTAGGCACACCAGAAGGGTTATCAGTGATTTTGAACCCATATTCTGTAATCGGTGGAGGTGATGTAATTATTAGAAATGTAAATATAATCGGCAACCAGCAAGTAAATGATATTTTAGTTGATGCACTTGATAATAAATGGATTGCAACTAATGACGGTGTGTGGTTGCTTAATCCTGACGCTACTGAGGTACTTGGGCATTTTACAACTGAGAATTCAAGTATTATCTCGAATGAAATCATTGCTTTGGCTACTAATATACGAAATGGAAAAATGTATTTCGGCTCAGAAATGGGTATGACCGAAGCAACAGGGCTTTCCATTCAACCAGCTAAGGAGTATAATATTAAATGTTTCCCACAGCCATTTTATCCAGATGTCAGCGATTTTCTTTCAATTGAAGGACTCGCAGCGAATACTGATCTAAGGATACTTACTGTCAATGGCAAATTAGTCAAAAGCATATCAACGAATAGCCGCAAAACACAATGGGATGGCACTGACTCAAATGGGAATTTTGTGGAATCTGGTATATATTTAATAGTTGCTTCTTCTACGAGTGAAGATCAAGATGGAGTAGCCAAAATAGCAGTGATCAGAAAGAAATAAAGATTAGATCTGCGGGAACGAATAAATTATTATCTATCATAGTAGACAAATGTTGATACTTTATTGAATTACTTCTCATCCTCCATTAAATATTTAATACATGGAGATATAGCCAATGATGGTAAAAGATATTAAGAAAATAGACGGTTGTCTGGAAGGTAGAAATGTCTGGGATTTCCTTTTAGATAAAGAAATAACCAAAGCATTTATTGATTATCTCGGAACTAATGGTAAATTGATTTATCAGGAACAGATGAAGAAGCCATTCTTTACAGTAATTGTTAGAGGAAGATATACTATCAAGGGATCGGAAACCAACCACTCTTTCAGAGTTATACTTCCTGAAGACGCTGATATTGAGAGACTCGATGAAATTGAAACTTATATCTACAAATATTCACAATAATTTTTTTATATATATCTAAATGTGATTATATTGCTTCTTGTTCTTTTAGTAATATGAAGAAATATGAAGCTAAATATATTTATTACATGCTTTCTAATTATTTCATTTGGAAATATTTATGGGAGCGAAGTGGATAGTTTGAAAAAACTGATCCCAAACGCCGACACAAAGCAAAGGTCTATCTTATTGAACCAGATAGCAAAGACTTACGAACAAATAAGCCCAAATGACAGGATAAAGTATGCGAGAGAAGCATTGAAATTGGGAAGAAGAATTGGCTTCGATTCTTCGATAGTGGCTGCCTATAAGAATCTTGGTATAGGATACTATTACTTACAAAATGAGGATAGCTCAATACATTATTTTAAAATTGCCTTAGATTACTATTCCAAGCTTGAAGACACACTTGGTATGTCAGCATGCCTAAATAATCTTGGGGTTATTTATACCTATTTAGATGATTACAGCAAGGGTACGGAATATTATATGAGGAGTCTTCGAATAAAAGAAGAGCAAAAGGACAGTGCAGGTATGGCTAAAATTTACACCAATTTAGGTAACTTTCATTATAGATTTGATAGACAAGAAAAGGCATTAATGTACTTTCAAAAATCACTTGCAATTCATAAAAAGATTGAAGGGGATTCTATTTTTTATCCCTTGTCATATATGAATATCGCAAATGTTTATAGAGAAATGGCAAAAAGAAATCTTGGGTTAAAAGATGTAATTCTAAAAGAAACTCAGATGGAAATAATAAAAAGTGCAAAAACAGAAAAACACTTTGATTATTTCTTGGATGCTATAAAATATTTTAATAAAGCTGAAGCTGGTTATCTAAACCTGAAGGACACTACTAATTATTATAGAGTTCTTTCTTTAAGATCACAAATCTATATGTTCATTGGTGATCTCGAGCATGCTGAGAAAGGGTTATTAGAAGCACATAAATATTTTAGGAGGATCAAAGATATCTTCTTAATTGCAGAATCTGCTACTGCACTCGGTTCATATTATTTGTTTATGAAGGATTATAATAAAGCTATAAATTATTACAAAGAAGCTATCGCTTGCTACACATACCAATACAATACGAGGGTGTTACTAGCAAAACAAAATCTTGCTCAAGCTCAATATAAATCAGGTAACTATAAGGAGTCCTTCGAAACTATAATAGAAGCTAATGAAATTCGGGATTCTTTGAAAGTATTAGAAGGTGATCAAAAATTCATTGAATTAGAAAGCAAATATCAATCAGAAAAAAAGGATAGAAGAATTTTACTCCTCGAAAAAGATAAGGAAATAATGGATAGTCAGAAGATGCTACTTATCCTTTCTTTGGTCTTGCTCGGAGTAGTAATTATTGTAATTTTCATAATTATCTGGTGGAAGAACCGAGTAAATAAAGTATTGAATCAAAAGAATATAGAACTCAAAGACGTAAATCAGAATCTAACTCAATCTCAAAAAGAGCTAAAGGAAGCAAATGATGCCAAAGATAAGTTCTTTTCTATTATGGCTCATGATTTACGTAATCCTATTTCAACATTCAAACAGTTAACTGAGATATTAAGCGATGATTTCGATAGTTTTGAAGAGAATGAAAAAAAAGAGTTCCTTGAAGAAATGAAAAAATCATCAAGTAATCTTTATAATTTACTGGAAAATTTGCTTACTTGGTCAAGATCAAAACGTGGAGCAATACAAGCAAAGCCAACTGTGAACGATGTTTATTCTATAGCAGACATGACGCTAAGCCATTTAAAGAGTCAGGCAAAAAACAAGAAGATCGAACTTATTAATAATATCCCTTTAAAAACAGAAGCCCTATTTTATCCACATTTAACATCAACTATCATCCGTAACTTAGTTACTAATGCTATCAAGTTTTCTGAAGATGGCTCGATAATTGAGATTAATATAATGGGCAATAGTAATGACAATGAATTTACTATCGAAATAAAGGATTATGGCTTAGGAATGGAAGAGAAAACTTTAGATAAATTATTTCGAATAGACCAATCTGTGTCACAGAATGGAACAAAAGGAGAAACTGGAACTGGCTTAGGCCTAATAATTTGCAAGGAATTTGCAGAGAAGCAAGATGGAAACATCTGGGCAGAAAGCGAACCTGGAAAAGGTAGCTCTTTTTGTTTCACTTTGCCAAGATATGATGAGAAATCTGAGCAACTGAAGGATATTAAAAAGGATTCATAATGACTTTTGGGAACATAATACATATAATTAGAATTACTATTTTTGGTAAACATGAGAGAATATCTTTCCATCGGAAAATTTTTATACTTCTGAATTTCTTAACAATAGCATTATTATTACTTGCCATTTTCTCAAATTTTTTACTTGAATTAAATATATGGGCGAATATAGTTCTCATAATTGGGTTGGGTTTCTTAATATTTTTCTATTTAAATGGAAGAAATTCTAAGAACTATGAAAAAACAGTTGTTCCGTTGTTTTTGTTTTCTATCATATTCTTTTCTACTTCATGGTGTTTCAATGGAGGGTATGATAGCAACATATCATTGTTAATGCTGTCTTTCTTTCTATCAATATATATGTTAGTTAAGGTTAATCTTAGGCACATTGTATTTTATAGTTATCTGTTTATGTATATTATTCTGGTTGGTATTCAGTTCTATTATCCAGATATGATTGTTGGTTATCTGGATAAGGATCAAAGAGCTTTAGACATATTAATTACTGGTATATTCAGCATTCTCTTCCTCTATCTAATCATTGATACGATAGTAAAAAACTTTTCAATGGAAAACAAAAAAATTGCTGAAATGAATTCTGAACTGAAGAATAAAAATGATGAAATTGCAAGAATTAACGAAGAATTAAAGGAGTATTCTGAGAGATTATCAATGGCATTATCTGTTTCAAAGCAGGCATGGTTCGATCTGGATATACCTACTGGCATTTCAAAAGTAAGTAAATACTTCCCTGAAATGCTTGGCTATACTTATCAGGAGTACAAGCCGAGTTTTCAGAATTGGGTTGATTCAATATATCCTGATGATAGAGAAAAAACGGTTAATTCCTTCTATAATTTATTAGAAAAAAGCACAACTTTTACACTAAAATATAGATTCTTATCTAAAGATGGAAATTGGATATGGCTGCAATCAACTGGTAAAGTTATTGAATTTAGTGAGGATGGAAATCCTAAACGAATGATAGGTACTCATTTAGATATTTCTGAACTTATGACAGCGGAAATAGCTCTGCGTGAAAGCGAAGAAAAGTATCGCGCTTTAGTGGATAATGCATGGGAAGGAATTGCTATATTCAACATGAATGGAGCTATACTTTTTGCCAATAGATCTTTAGCTCATACTGTAGGTATCAAGGATATAGATGATTTAGTCGGCAGAAAAGTATTCGATTTTATTGCAACAGAATATATCCCTTTAGTAATAAAAGATTTTTCAAATGTTATGCAAGGTCAGGATTCTTATATTTCTGTTTATAAATGTTTTTCTATAGATAGAACAGAGTTATGGTTAGAAAGCAAAGGTAAAGTAATACACTTCGAAGGAGAGCCGGCTGTTCTGGTATCTTTGCGAGATATAACTGAAAGACGCCATGTAGAGCATGAACTTCGGGAAAACGAAGAAAAATATAGAAATCTTTTTAATACTATGCCAAATGGGTTTTATAGATCAACTCCGGAGGGGTATTTCATAGAAGCAAATCCAGCAATGGTTAAAATACTTGGATATGAGAACTTAGATGAGCTTAGAAAGGTTCATATACCCTCACAATTATATGTCAGTGAAGAAGAGAGATACGACCTTGACGTTTATAATGATGACTTTATCAGCGAGAATGAGATCTATCGCCTGAAAAGAAAAGATGGCGAAATTGTATGGTTTGAAGACAACGCAAGGTATATCAAAGACGAATACGGAAATATAATTTACCACGAGGGGATCTGTAGGGATATTACTAACCGCCTTAGAAAAGATGCTGATCTCAAAGATAGCGAATCACGATTAAAAGAATTAAACGCTACAAAGGATAAATTCTTTTCAATAATTGCTCACGACCTGAAAAACCCACTTGGGAATTTTCAAAGTATTTCAAAACTACTCTATGAGCAATATGATTATTTTTCTGAGGAAGATAAAAAAGAATACATTAAAGCTATAAAAGATGCTTCTGAGCAAGTATATGAACTACTTGAAAATTTGCTTGATTGGAGCAGATCGCAACGTGGCAAAATTGTATTTAATCCCGATAAAATAGACCTATACTATGTAAGTATATCGTGTATTGGTGCATTGAATTTATCAGCTACCAACAAGGGTATCAAGATCCTGAACAATATCCGAGTTGGTTCAATCTGCTATGTGGATGCAAATCTAGTAACTACAATAATTAGGAACCTAATTTCTAATGCTATTAAATTCACATCAGAAAATGATACTATCGAAATAGGTATTTTGAATAATAATTTTAATGATAATTCGATGATTTGTGTTTTCGTAAAAGACACTGGTGTTGGGATGACTCAGGAGATAAAAGATAAAATATTTCGTATAGACCAAAATGTATCTACTCTTGGCACTTCTCAGGAAAAAGGAACAGGTCTAGGACTGATACTGTGCAAAGAATTCGTAGAGATGCATAATGGTAAAATCTGGGTAGATAGCGAACCTGGCAAAGGCAGCACTTTTTGTTTTACTCTCCCAAAAGAAGACACGAATAATTCAAGGAAATAAAAATAGTTTTTTAAAGGTTTGAATTTATTGGCAGTGAAGCGTATAAAAAGCTAATGATGCTGTCTGAAATTTCAAAAACAACATATAACTATTTTAGTTACTAGGATTTAATATTTCTTTTTGTGCGGACGGGGAGACTCGAACTCCCACGGGTCGCCCCACTAGATCCTAAGTCTAGCGCGTCTACCAATTCCGCCACGTCCGCTGATACGAATTACAAAATTAACGAATTATATTAAATTACAAAAACAATTATTGATGCTATGCATTTATAATTATTGGATAAATGGAGATTAACTCATTCTCATACCCGAATTCAATATGAAAAACTCTTTAATGTAAAAGTTCCTTTTTTAAAATTTTCATATTTATATTCAATAAAACTTTCTATGCAATTTTTTCCTAAGGAAATTAAAAACAGCATAATATTTGTTTTACAAAAGAAATGGACTTCGTTGTTTATAATAAGTTTTCCAAATTTTGTTTCACTAAATCAAGTGATTCTTTCATACTTTGCAGCTTTTCTCTTTCGTGAGTAACAATATTCTCTGGAGCATTATTAACAAATTTTTCATTTGATAGCTTTTTTTCCGAGCCGATAATATTTCTTTCTAATCTCTGTATCTCTTTTTGCAATCTCTCTGTTTCCTTATCCAGATCAATTTCGTCGCCCAATAGAATATATAGCTCTGTTTGGCGTATAACAGAAGCCAATGATTTCTCAGGTTTTTCAGCATTGATTGTAACATCAATATTCGAGCATTTAGCCAGTTGTTTGATGATTTCTGATTGCTCAATGAAAAACTGCTTTTCTTCTTTACTCTTAGCTGATATAATTATTGGTAGTTTTTGTTGTGGTGAGATATTAGCATTTGACCTAACGCTGCGCAACTCATCAACAATACTCTGTAAAAAAGCAAATTGGTCTTCGATATCTGAACTAATCATATCTTGGATCACTTCTGGTATTGATTGAATGCTAATGCTTTCTTCACTACTTCTATTCTCGTCAAGCAAATGCCAAATCTCTTCTGTAATAAAAGGCATTACTGGATGAAGCAGTTTTAGCATATCTTCATACATAGCTACTGCTCTTTTCATTAATGCTTGTTGATACGAGGGTGATTCATTCTGATTTATCTGAGTCTTTATAATTTCTACATACCAATCGCAAAAATCTCGCCAGATAAAGTCATAAAGTATCTTGGAATAATCATTTACTTTGTAATTAATTAGAGCTTTATGTAAGTTTTTCACGGTAGAATAAAAACGAGAGAATATCCATTTATCTGCAAAACTAATATCTTCATCTCGTAAATCACGATCCACGCAATCTGGGCAAGTATCTTTTATGTCAGTAATCTCTTTTTTCATCAGTAAGAATCTACCGGCATTCCAGACTTTATTGGCAAAGTTCCTACCAATTTCCATTGAAGGAATATCTTGCTGTTTCACATCAACATCCATTCTGACATCCTGCCCAAGAGGCGACAGATAAATGATTGTGAATCTAATGGCATCTGCCCCATACTTATCAATTATATTAATTGGATCGGGTGAATTACCCAGTGATTTTGAGAGCTTAGCACCTTTTCCATCGCGAATAGTACTTGTAAAATATACATCTTTGAACGGAATTACGCCTTTGAACTTCTTGGCTGCCATTATCATTCTGGCTACCCAGAAGAAAATAATATCCGGAGCAGTTACTAACAGATCAGTTGGTAAAAATTTCTTAAGTTCATCTGTTTCCTCTGTTTCGCCATCATGTAGCCAATTCATAGTGGTCATAGGCCATAGCCATGACGAGAACCAAGTGTCGAGTACATCTTCGTCCTGCTTTAACGATACAGAAGATTCAACTCCGAGCTTCTTTCGTGCATTCTCTTCGTTCTCGGCAGCAGTAAATCTACCATCTTCGGTATAATAAACGGGGATACGATGCCCCCACCAAAGCTGCCTGGATATACACCAATCTCTGATATTAGTCAGCCAATGTTCATAGGTTTTAGTCCAGTGACTTGGGAAAAATCGAATTTCTCCGTTCATTACGGGTGGTAGTGCTATCTCGGCTAAAGGTTTCATTTTTACATACCATTGGTCAGAAAGATATGGCTCTACTGGCTCGCCACCTCTTTGTGAGAATCCAACTTTATGCGTATAATCTTGTGATTTTTCAATTAGATCGAGTTTTTTCAGTTCTTGGAGTATCGCTTTCCTTGCCGCAAACCGTTCCATACCATTGAACTCACCAGCTAACTCATTTAGAGTTCCGTCGGGATTAATGGTGTTTATCTGTTCTAAATCATGCCTCAAACCGACCTCGAAATCATTAGGATCATGAGCAGGGGTTATTTTCACGCATCCAGTACCAAATTCTGGATCAGCATGAACATCGGCAATAACTTTTACTTCTCGCCCAACGAGTGGAACGATAAGTGTTTTGCCAATATCATTAATGAATCGTTCGTCCTTTGGATTGACAGCAACAGCCACATCACCAAAAATTGTTTCTGCTCGAACAGTAGAAACTTTAAGATAGCGATCTTCCCCTTTGAAGTAATACTTTAATGTATATAAATGAGCATTGACTTCTCTATGCTCTACTTCTTCGTCAGAGAGAGCAGTTTGAGAAAGTGGCGACCAATTAATGATTTTCTTACCTTTATATATTAATCCCTCGTCAAAAAGCCGAATGAATACCTGTTGCACAGCATTTGAAGCAGATTCGTCCATAGTAAAAAGTGTTCTTTCCCAGTCGCAAGAAACCCCGAGATAGCGAAGCTGCTTGAGTATAATACCGCCATATTTTTCTCTCCACTCCCAGACTCGCTCAATAAACTTATCTCTACCGAGATCGTAACGTGTAAGGTTTTCTTCTTCCTTTAGTACTTTTTCTAATTTAGTCTGTGTGGCAATACCTGCGTGGTCTGTACCGGGGAACCAGCAAACTTCATGACCATTCATACGATACCAGCGGATATAAATATCCTGTAATGTGATATTCAGCACATGACCGAAATGCAAAATCCCGGTAACATTTGGTGGCGGCATAAGTATTGAATAGGAATCCTTATTGGATTTTTCATCAGCTCTATAAATATTGGTTCTTGTCCAGGTTTCATACCATTTCTTTTCCTGTTCATTGGGTTCATAAGCTTTTGGGAATTCTCTTTTCATAATTATATGTTTCTATTATCATTAAAAAAATTTTGCAATTACACAAGAAAGCAATTTATGATTTTTTTTTTTAATACCATTATTTGAATTTTGAAGTTACTTTAGATTATGAAAAATGAATTAATAATAATCGAATAATTGATTTTATTACACACTTTTCTATGAAATTGTCAGAAAAAATGTACAAAAACGAGCGAAAGATTGAAAAGATATTTGTAAAAGCAAAAATATTTTACTATTTTTCATTTTTGAGAAGTATTCTTGTCGGAAACAAGAATATGAATATTGTTATAATGATAAAATGACTATAAATTATATAAAATTGTTAAATTTAGAATTGGAGGAACCATGTTGAAAAAGAGCTCTATCACTAAAATTGGTGTCGGCTCGCTTTTAGTAGCATTTGTTCTATTTGTTTCAAGTTGTACGAGCATGATATCAGAGGAACAGTTGCAACAGCTAAAGGAACTTAGAAAGCAAGAGCGTAGTCTTACGGAAATGATTGATAAGAAGAAACAGCAGAAATCCCGTTTAGAACAAGAACTGAAATCCAGACAGGTTGAATTGGATGACTGCACTAAAAAGAAAGAGTTCGTACAGGATAAACTCTCAAGATGGCCTGATATTTGGCCCGACTATAAGCCAGAAGGCAAATAATCAATTATTCTTTTCAATTATTTTTGAAATATTTACGGAGAATTAAAATGAAGAAAATCATATACTTGCTAATTTTTATCATGGCATTTTCAATATCAGGTATCAGCGCCTTGGCTCAAAAACCTGACCATGAGCTTACTGAAGAAGAAGCAATTCAGAGAATCGAAGAATTCCAGTTTAGAGTTGGTAATCTAACAAAAGCTCTCGAAGACCTCGATGCAGACATCTTAGCACTTGAGAAAGAACTCGAAGAAACCAAACTGGCACTCAAAGAATGTAATGAAGCACTCTATGCAATGCTTGGAGTAAACGAAGATGACATTATCGCTTATAGGCAACAACTCGGAGTAATTGAAGGCAAGATACGCAATATGCAGCGTTTGTCAAATGATGAGCTTGCCGACAGACAAGACGAAGTAATAGCTTTGGAAAAGGAATTAAATACTCTTAGAGGTATCAAAATTGCTTGCTTGCCAGAGTTTTACAATAAAATTATCACTATGGCTAAAGATATACGTGGGCTTTATAGAGAAAAGAAAATTACAACTTACATTGTTGGTACTTGGGCTGAAAATCGCGACTGCCTCTGGAATATAGCAGGCAAAATGGATATTTATGGCGATCCTTTCCTTTGGCCTAAAGTTTGGCAAGCAAATACTGACATCATACGTAATCCTGATATAATCTATCCCGGTTGGGTATTACAGATTCCTCCAAAAGCTGAAAAAACAGATTCTGAGAAAAAAGCTGAGAGAAGATACTGGAGGGAAAAACGTGATAGAATGGAGCAATTAGAAACAGGTCAAAAAGGTGAATAGGTTTAATGGCTTGCTTTATTAAAGGTTTTTCTAAGCCCCACTGGTGTTTTTTGCTGTTGGGGCTTAATTTTTGTTTGATATATTTAAAATCTTATGGAAATATCTGAGAAAATCATCAAATTGAATAGCAATGATATGCTATCTCTTCTTGGTTATAACGACAAATACCTGCAATTAATTGAAAATAAATTCCAGGCGATGATTACTGTTCGCGGGGACAATCTAATCCTTAAGGGAGCACCAGAAGAGATCAAAACGATAGAATCAGTTTTTAAAGAACTGACCTATATGCTTAATAGAAATGGATCAATTAATACAAATGATGTTTCTACTGTTTTGGAAATTTTGGATACTGGCACTAAAATAGCTTCTAATTCTACTATTGACAGGGAGACCGTGATTTATTATGGTGTAAGAGATGTTATCAGAGCTAGGAATACCAAACAACAAGACTATTTGCAACAAGTTAATAAGAATGATGTGGTTTTTTCAATAGGTCCAGCTGGAACTGGTAAAACATTTCTTGCAGTAGCAATGGCTCTTGATGCACTTAAAAAGAATCAGGTTAGTAGAATCATCTTATCACGTCCAGCTGTAGAAGCAGGTGAATCTCTGGGGTTCCTACCCGGTGACTTGAAAGAGAAACTTGACCCTTACCTTAAACCATTAACTGATGCCTTATTTTATATGGTTCCATCTGAAAAACTGAAATCTATGATGGAAAAAGAAGTGATAGAAATAATTCCTCTAGCATATATGAGAGGAAGAACCTTGAATAGTTCGTTCGTCATTTTGGATGAAGCCCAGAACTCAACAATAGCACAGATGAAAATGTTCCTTACACGACTTGGGGAGCATTCTAAGGCAATCGTAACAGGGGACGTAACGCAAGTAGATCTTTTGAATAAGGAAAGCTCCGGCTTAATTCATGCCTATAATCTTTTAAAGAAAGTTAAAGGTATTGGATTTGTGGAATTCAGCAATAAACACATCGTTAGACATCGCTTAGTTGCTGAGATATTAAAAGCATACGAAAGATACGATAAACAAAACAAACATAACAAATCTGAGGAAGACAAATAAAATTTTATGTTCGAGATATTCAGAATAGGTTTTTTATCATTCACTTTTATTGATGTGATAGATATTGCTATTGTGGCTTTTTTGTTTTTCTGGGTATATAAATTACTTAAAGATACGATAGCTGTTCAAATATTATTTGGTTTAGTGATACTAATTGGCCTTTCTTTTATAGCAGAGGCAGCCAACTTAAAATCTATCAACTGGATACTAAGAACTATATCTGACATCTGGCTATTAGCTTTTATAATATTATTCCAACCAGAAATACGCAAAATGCTATTGATAATAACGAGAAGCCCATTATTTCGGATTTTTGTAAAATCGAGAATATCTGAAACAATAGATGAAGTCATTGATGCTGCTTTAGATTTCTCAGCCAAACATGTAGGGGCATTAATTGTATTTACTCGATCTCAAAATGTACGGATGACTGTTGATACTGGAATTAAACTTCATGCGGTAGTTTCTCGCGAGCTGATTGCATCTATTTTCAACACGAAATCTCCACTTCATGATGGAGCAGTGATAATCGAAAACCAGATGATAGTTGCTGCAAGGTGTGTCTTACCACTGACAACAGTAACTAAATACGACGGTAAAAACCTTGGAACACGACATAGAGCCGCTCTTGGACTGTCGGAACAAATTGATGCAGTCGTTTTAATTGTTTCTGAAGAAACCGGAGGTATTTCAATAGCTCAGGAAGGTGATTTTACATTAGATATACCCAAAGAAGAATTCTCTGATGTACTCAGAAACAGACTTGCTGAAAATAATTAGTTTTAATAATTGATCACATAATAGTACGTAATGAATTTACCAAATGATAATAGTTATAAGGAAAGGCGATTATATTTATTACAACATCTACGCGAGAAAGGCATAAGCGATAAAGTACTGGCTGCTATGGAAATGCTTGCAAGAGAAAAGTTCATTAGTTCAGCTATGCAAAACAGAGCTTATGAAGACACTGCATTGCCAATTGATTGCAGTCAAACTATTTCACAGCCATATACTGTAGCTTTTATGACCGATCAGCTTGATGTAAGCGAAGATGATAAAATTCTCGAAATTGGCACTGGTAGTGGCTATCAAGCAACTTTACTGGCTTTACTCGGAGCAACAGTATTTACTGTGGAAAGGATACCGGAGCTACATTCTAAAGCTAATCAATTATTTCGCGAATGGGGACTTAGAATCAATACCCGGCTTGGAGACGGCACTCTTGGCTGGAATGAATTTGCACCTTATGATGGAATAATTGTTACTGCTGCAGCTCCTTCAGTACCCAAGTCTCTACTTGCTCAGCTCAAAATTAATGGAAGATTAGTCATACCTATTGGCGATCTATCCACACAGGATATGTTTACAATAACCAAAACAGGGGACAATGAATATTCAGAAAATATTAACCGAAGATTCAAGTTCGTTCCACTAATAGGCAAACAGGGATGGGAGTAGATACTGAATTACATAAAGTGTTATTTGACAACAAATCTGTCATTGTTATTCTTGGGCCTACTGCATCCGGCAAAACAGGTACAGCTGTTGAGTTGAATAAACTGCTTGACATCGAAGTAATATCTGCTGATTCCAGACAGATATATAAACACTTAAGCATTGGTACTGCGAAACCTGATGAAGAAGAATTATCAGGTGTAAGACACCACCTTGTAGATTTTCTTGACCCATCTATAGAATATAGCGCTGGACAGTTTGAAAAAGATGCCGAAGAAGTAGCTTTGAATATTTTCAGTAAAAACAAAATACCTGCTATTGTTGGTGGCTCTGGATTGTATATACAGGCATTTTGTGAGGGATTATTCAATGATAGTAGTAACAAAAATATTGAAATTAGAAATAAAATAGAATCAAGGTTTAAGGAAGAAGGAATAGATACTTTGTACCAGGAATTATTAGAACATGATCCTGAGTTAGCCAGCAAATATTTAGATAAAAATCCACGTAGAGTAACCAGGGCTTTGGAGTATTTCTACACTACAGGTGTCCCGTTATCAAAAGCCCATAAATTATTCAATAAAAACAAAAAAATCAAGTGCATAAAATTTGGTATCGAAATTCATCGGGATGAATTATACGACAAGATCAATCGAAGAGCAGAGTTAATGTGGGAAAATGGATTAATAGATGAAACAAAAAACATACTCGGCATGGGATATTCCTCAACCCTTAATTCATTGAACACTGTTGGATATAAAGAGTGCATTGCCTATCTGAATGGGGACTTAAGTGCTGATGAAGCATTAGAGAAAATGAAAACCAACACTCGAAGATATGCTAAACGTCAGATTACATGGTTTAAGCGCTTCAAAGATATTGTCTGGCTTTATGGAAATAGTTCCCAAATAGCAGAGCAAATATTAGCAAGATTAGAAGTTAATAAATAGATTATTTATCCTATCAAATCAAATAATAGACAGTAAAATAATTTTTTTGAAAAATATCTACATATTCCTTAAATTTGTATCTTGTATTATTCGAAATATGAGAAAATGATAAAGATTTACGTCAAGGGCTTGAAAGACGGATTGCATGATGTAGAGCTTTCCGAGCCAGTAAACGCTGTACCAGACATAAGCGAAGAGTTCTTTGGAAATATTGAAGTTACAGGTAAACTAAGAATACTAGGGAATCGTTTTAATTTCACTGGCAAAGTTGTTTGCTCAGCAAATCTTATATGCGACAGGACTTTGAAGGAGTTCGTCCAGATAATTGAAGCAGAGTTCTCTGCTGCTTACATAGTTAATACTTCTGGATCAGCAATTGATGATTTTGTTCAGGAGGAAAAGGAAAGAATTCTTTCTAAAGAAGAAAAGTATATAGACATTACAGATGATGTCAGAGAAGTGTTGATATTGAATGTTCCCATGAAAAAGATAGCTCCGGATGTCAATGATATGGAATTTGAAGATATTTACCCTGAGTATTCAGCTAAGAAGAATAAAAAGATTGATGAAGATAGATGGTCAGCACTGAAGAACATTAAAATCAATTGATAAGAATTATCCATTTAATTTATAAAGGACCAAGAAGATGCCAAATCCAAAAAGAAAACTGTCTAAATCCCGTAGGGATAAAAGACGTACGCACTACAAAGCAGTAGCACCTGCATTGTCTGTATGCCCACAATGCGGAGCAGTAAAAATGCCACACCGTGCTTGCAACGAATGTGGTTATTATAATGGCAGGAAAGTAATTGAAGCTTTATAGTAAAAGAGCTATAAACAATTTTCTTTACTCACATACTTCTCTTCTATATTATAGGTGAGGTGTGTGTTTATTATGTTTAATTTTCTATTAATTGAATGAAAAAAGAAAACTATAAAATTGCTTTAGATGTTATGGGTGGAGATTTTGCACCGATCAACGAGATTCAGGGTGCTATCGAAGCAAACGAAAACATACAAAGTAATATTGATCTTGAAATTACTTTCGTTGGAAAAGAACAAAAAATTTTATCAGCACTTAGGCAATTTGAAACTCATAAGTTGAATTATAATATTTTGAACGCTAACGAAGTAATCACTATGAGCGATGATCCTACAACAGCTTTCAAAAAAAAGAAGGATTCATCTCTATATAAAGGTGTAGAAATGCATGCCAATGGATATGTGGATGCATTTGTTTCAGCAGGTAACACTGGCGCCATGCTTTCGATTTCCACTTTATTACTTGGCAGATTGAAAGGCGTTAGCAGACCTACCATAGCTTCTTTTTTCCCAACTGAAAAAGATCAACCAACATTAGTTCTTGATGTAGGTGCTAATATTGATTGCAAACCAAAATTCCTTTTTGAATTTGCAGTAATGGGTAGCATCTATGCTTCTAATATTCTCGGATTGGAGAACCCCAAAGTGGGATTACTGAATATTGGAGAAGAAGATAGCAAAGGCACAGAAGTAATTCTGGATACACACAAAATGCTGAAGAATAGCAACTTGAACTTTATCGGAAATATTGAAGGCAGAGACATCTTACAGGGTACAGCAGACGTTGTAGTATGCGATGGCTTTACCGGAAATATCATTCTTAAATTTGCCGAAAGCTTTGTTGGCTTTTTGCGATCTAATATTAAGGCATTTGCTAAGAAGAGTGTGTTTAATTCGTTGGCAGTTATGCCAGTTGTGCCAATTATGAAGAAGATATTCAACCAATTTGATTATCAAGCCCAAGGTGGAGTGCCACTATTGGGAGTGAATGGTAACGTTATTATTGGGCATGGTAAATCAACTCCATTGGCTATACGGAACATGATTTTTCGCGGTATGGATCTAATAAAAACAGATATTAATAATAAAATTGAATTAGCTTTAAATCCTGATTATGTGACAGAAAACAACAAGGTTAAATAGATGTCAGCAACTATTACTTCGATTGCTCATTATGTACCACCAGATGTTTATCCTAATTCTTACTTTGAAAATTATTTAGACACAAGCGATGAATGGATAACTTCACGAACTGGAATAAAAGAAAGAAGATTTGCGAAATCAGGTGCTACGTCCGATTTGATAATTCCTGCTGCTAAGGAATGTATCGAAAGAAGAGGTATAGACATGCAAGAGATTGATTGCATCTTAGTACCTACAGTAACTCCAGATTATTTTTTCCCCTCTACTGCGTGTATCGTACAAAATAAATTAGGAATAAATAATGTTTGGGGTTTTGATATTTCGGCGGCTTGCTCGTCCTTCATTTTCGGATTAGCTACTGCAACCAAACTCGTAGAATCCGGGTTGTCAAAAAAACTGCTTTTGTGCGGTGCGGATAAAATGTCTTCTATATTGAATTTAAACGATCGAAACCAGGCAGTACTCTTTGGTGATGGAGCCGGTGTAGCACTAATCGAACAATCTAATGATCCTGAACTGGGAATTCTCGATTCAATTATGTATATAAACGGCGAAGGACAGCCAGCTTTGAATATGCCTGCCGGAGGTAGTGCTAAGCCAGCAACAATAGAAACAGTCAAAAACAATGAACACTATATTCATCAGGATGGCCAGACAGTTTTTAAAGCTGCAGTAAAAGGCATGGCTGATGTCTCAGTTGATATCATGAAGAAAAATGGTATTACTTCTAAAGAACTGAATTGGCTCGTACCACACCAGGCAAATCTCCGTATAATCAACGCTACAGCAGATAGGATGGAGCTTGAAAGAGAAAAAGTGATGATAAATATAGATAAATACGGAAATACTACTGCTGGTACAATCCCAATATGCCTATCCGAATGGAATGCTGCTGGTAATATCTCTAAAGGTGATCGTTTAGTGCTTTCCAGTTTTGGGGCGGGCTACACTTGGGGATCTATCTATATGCGATGGAATATGAATGATTAAATTGTAATATTAACAATATGATATATATGATGAAAACAGCTTTATTATTTGCGGGACAGGGTTCTCAATACGTCGGAATGATGAAAGATCTTTCAGAAGAGTTCCCGATAGCAAACGAAATTCTAAACAAAGCCAACGACATACTTGGCTATGACATTAAGTCTATTTGCTTTGATGGTCCTAAAGATGTTCTAACAGAAACCAGATATACGCAGCCAGCTCTTTTCCTTCACGGATCTGTAATTATGGGTATTTTGGCAGGGAACCATGATTTTACAGTAACAGCAGGGCATTCGGTTGGTGAATATGCAGCTTTATATGCATCAAAAGTTCTTGCTTTCGATGATGCACTTAGATTAGTAGCACTTCGTGGCAAGCTGATGTTCGAAGCAGGTGAACACCAACCAGGAACTATGTTTGCAGTTATTGGAATGAAGGATGAAAAAGTAGAAGAGATATGCAAAGACCTAACTGAAGGTGGCGGAGGAATAGTTGTTACTGCTAATTATAATAGCCCAGGGCAGATAGTAATATCCGGTTCAAGGGATTATCTGCGAGAAAATATCAATGCTTTCAAAGAAGCAGGTGCCAGAATGACTATGGAGCTAAACGTAAGTGGTGCATTCCATTCACCATTAGTGCAACCAGCAAAAGAAGAATTGGAGAAAGCTATTAATTCCACTGAGTTCAGAAATACCGATAAACCAGTTTATTCTAATGTCTTTGCAAAACCATTGACTAATGCTGATGATATTAAGAATGCACTTATTCTGCAACTTACTTCTCCAGTTAGATGGACTCAGACACTTTCCAACATGCAGCAGGACCATATCAACAGATTTGTTGAAATCGGACCAGGCAAAGTTTTGCAGGGTTTGGTTAAGAGAACTCTAAAAGATATAGAGATTGAAGGCATTGACAAAGCTAATGATATTAAGAAAAAACTTTAATACATACAAAATATTTTTTATTATATTTGTATTTCTATGTTAATCAATTATATAGAGAATTATGAGATTAAAAGATAAAATAGCAATAGTAACAGGAGGATGCAGAGGCATTGGGCTTGCTATTGTTGAAAAGATTGCAAAAGAGGGCGCTTATGTATATGCCTTGGATTACGTTATCCCAGAAGGAGATTTTATCAAGGATGGCTCAATCAAGGATCGAGTAAAAGCATTACAAGTAGATGTTACCGATTATGATTCAGTTACACAAGCCATTGAGCAAGTAATTACAAAATCTGGCAGAATAGATATACTGATTAATAATGCAGGTATCACTCGCGATAATCTTGTTCTAAGAATGAAAGAAGAGGATTGGGACTCTGTGATTGCTACAAATCTAAAAGGCACTTACCTTAGCTCAAAAGCAGTTTGCAGACAAATGATGTCCCAACGTCAGGGAAGAATCATAAATATTGGCTCGGTAGTTGGAACTATTGGCAATGCTGGTCAAGCGAATTACTCTGCCTCGAAAGCAGGTGTAATAGGACTAACAAAATCGCTTGCTAAAGAATTTGGATCAAGAAATATTCTTGTGAATTGTATTGCTCCTGGCTTCGTAGAAACAGAAATGACAAAAAAACTATCAGAAGCTAATATAAAGCAGTATCTTGAAAATATACCACTGAACAGACCAGCTAAGCCAGCAGATGTAGCCGATGTAGTGATGTTCTTCGCTTCTGATGAATCGAGCTACGTTACAGGCCAGGTCATTCATGTTGATGGTGGATTAGCAATATAGAATTATTTTATTAAATATATAGATTTATGTTTCATTTTTTTAATCGGAGTTAGAAATGGCTGAAGTAAGACAAAAAGTCGCAGAAATTATCGTAAAGAAGCTTGGCGTAGAAGAATCACAGATCACTGATGATGCAAATTTCACAAAAGATCTCGGAGCTGATTCTCTTGATACAGTAGAGCTTATTATGGAATTTGAAAAAGAGTTTGACATTACTATCGAAGACACAGATGCAGAGAAGATACAAACAGTTAAAGATGTTGTTTCGTATCTTGACCAAGCAAAAGGTTAATTACTATAAAGTATTATTTTACAAAAACGGCGGGAGTATATGCCGAAATATAATTTTCCCAAAATTGTTGTTACTGGTATGGGCGCAGTTACACCCATTGGTAATACAGTCGAAGATTTCTGGCAAAGTATGATGGAAGGGAAATCAGGTGGCAACCTAATATCAAGGTTTGACACAACAGATTTTGCTACCAAAATTGCATGCGAAGTAAAAGATTATGATCCTTTACTCCACATGAATCGCAAAGAGATTCAGCGGATGGATATGTTTACTCAGATTGCAATATCATCTGCCACTATGGCTGTTGAAAATGCCGGTATTGATTTCGAGAAAACTGATAAAGATCGCGTGGGAGTCGTCTTTGGCTCTGGAATTGGTGGTATGTGGACATATCATTACCAACAAGAGCAGCTTTACCAGAGAGATGGCAAACCAGACAGAATATCCCCATTCTTTATTCCTATGCTTATTTTAGATATAGCAGCAGGACATATTGCTATCAGATGGGGACTACGAGGACCGAACTACGCAACAGTCTCAGCTTGTGCCACATCTTCTCATGCTCTTGCAGATTCATTAATGATACTTCAACGTGGAGATGCTGACGTAATGCTATGTGGTGGCAGTGAAGCTGTTATATGCCCTATGGGAGTAGGTGGTTTTAATGCAATGAGGGCGCTGTCCACAAGAAACGATTCACCTGAAACTGCAAGCCGTCCTTTCGATAAGGATAGAGATGGTTTCGTTATGGCTGAAGGTGGAGGAGTATTAGTGCTTGAGACTTTAGAACATGCTTTAGATCGTGGAGCTAATATTTATGCTGAATTTGCTGGTATTGGCTTAACAGATGATGCATTCCATATCACGCAACCAGCTCCAGGGCACAAAGGAGCCGTAAATTCAATGAAAAAATGTATCGAAGATGCGGGCTTGACTATCAATGATATTGATTATCTTAATGCTCATGGCACTTCAACATATCATAATGATAAAAATGAATCCGAAGCGATAAAAACCGTTTTTGGGGATCATTTAAAAGATATGTCCATAAGCTCTACCAAGTCAATGACTGGGCATTTGCTTGGGGCTGCTGGGGCGGTCGAATCAATTGCTTCAGTTCTTGCTATCAATAATGGTATTGTGCCACCGACTATCAACTTTTCCACACCCGATCCGGAATGTGATTTGGATTACACTCCAAATAAACCGGTAAAGAAGGATATTAAAGCAGCGATAAGCAATACATTTGGCTTTGGAGGCCACAATGCTACGTTATGCTTTAAGAAATTTGAGGAATAAATGTTGAACAAGGATAAATAAACTGTGGCAGTGTTTTTTCAACAAATATATAACGGTTTACTTAGATTTACTTCCTTAAAGAGTATCAAATTCAAATCCAACCGAAAGGGATATTTTCCTTCGGTTGGATTTTTATCTGATGAAAGAAAGAACGCATTAGAAGATACCCTCGGAGTTGCAATAATCAAGAAGGAATACTTCGAGCAAGCATTAACTCACAGATCATATCTGCATTGCATTCCCGAAGGAAATGATTATCTCTCCAACGAAAGATTAGAATTTTTGGGTGATAGTATACTCGGTATGGTCGTAGCAGAGTATTTGTTTCTTCTGCATACCAACTCTCTCGAAGGTAAACTATCGAAAATGCGATCCTGGCTTGTTAATAAAAGATCCCTGGCATTATGTGCCCATAAGCTTGGATTGGATGAATTCTTGATGATGAGCTATAGCGCAGAGAAATCTTTGAAGCAGGGTAGTGAGTCAATTCTCGAGGATACGTTGGAAGCAGTAATTGCAGCTATTTACCTTGATACTGGCTTAGAAAATGCAAGGGATTTCATTGTCAATTCTATGCTCCCAATTATGATGAGCAATAGCGTTATGGTTGATAAAAATTTTAAAAGCATTTTATTAGAAAAAGTCCAGGCAGATGGCAAGCAAGCTCCGGAATATGGAGTTCTGGAAGAAAGCGGTCCCGACCACGATAAGGAATTCATAGTTGCTGTTTATGTAGATGAAGAAGTAATCGGAAAAGGGTGGGGGAAAAGCAAAAAGCAAGCCGAGCAAGCAGCTGCAAAAAATGCAATTGAAGCATATTTAGAAATTAACTAAATATAATTTTGATGTAAGACAATTTTTGTTAAAATTTGTGTTTTGACGAATTGATGATTTATGGAAAGATAAGATAATGGAAAAATTAATATTTGAGAAAAGCAGGCAAGGAAGAAAGGGCTACTCATTACCAAAAATGGATGTGCCTGAAGTTGCTTTAAGCGATTCTTTACCAAAGGAAATGATCAGGCAACAAGAGCTTGCATTGCCAGAAGTTAGCGAGAATGAAATTGCTCGCCACTTCGTACGGCTTTCGAAGCTTAATTTCAACATCGAGGAAGGTATTTATCCTCTTGGATCCTGCACAATGAAGTATAATCCAAAAGTAAATGAAAAAACCGCTGGATTACCTGGGTTTGCAAATGTTCATCCCTGCTCAGAAATAAGAAATGTTCAGGGGGCATTGCAAGTTATGTACGAATTGGGTGAATTGTTGAAGCAAATAACAAATCTTCAGGGAGTTTCTCTGCAACCCTCTGCTGGTTCTCAAGGTGAATTCACCGGTATACTTATGTTCAGAGCATACCATAAAAGCCGAAATGATGAGAAACGCAAGATTATATTAATTCCAGATTCAGCTCATGGGACAAATCCTGCTTCTGCCGCTATTGGTGGATTTAAAATTATGAGTGTGAAATCTAACGCAAATGGCAGAATTGATATTGAAGATTTAAAATCAAAATGCACTGACGAAGTTGCTGGCTTTATGCTTACAAACCCCAATACACTTGGGCTATTCGAGACAAACATAGTCGAAATAGAAAAGCTGGTGCATGGATGTGGTGGTCTAATGTACATGGACGGTGCGAACTTGAATGCTTTACTTGGAATAACTACCCCCGGCTTGATGAAATTTGACTGTGTGCATATTAATTTACATAAGACTTTTTCAACTCCCCATGGAGGTGGCGGACCGGGATCTGGACCAGTCTGTATAAGCGAACGACTATTACCATTTCTACCTGTTCCTCAGGTTGTTAAAAATGGTAATAACTACGATCTGATTATGGAAAGCGATACAAGCGTGGGTAGTTTACATTCGTATTTTGGTAATTTCGGTGTATTCGTCAGAGCTTTAACATATATACTGATGCATGGCCCAGAGGGATTAAAAGATATAAGCAAGAACGCAATAATAAATGCAAACTATCTTTTTAGCCAGGTTAAAAGTTATTACGAAGCTCCTTATGAAGGACCTTGTATGCACGAATTTATTATTAGTGGTAATATTCAAAAGAAAGAAAACGGAGTATCCACAAAAGATATTGGCAAGCGATTACTCGACTATGGGTTCCATGCTCCAACGGTTTATTTCCCATTGATAGTTTCAGAGGCAATGCTTGTAGAGCCAACAGAAACAGAGACAATAGAAAATCTTGACTCTCTTGCTGACTCAATGATTGCCATTGCGAAAGAAGCTAAAGAAATTCCAGAAAGTGTAATTAATTCGCCTTTGACTACGCCCGTTAGACGTCTCGACGACGCTCTCGCTGCGAGAAATCTAAATATTTCATGGTATTCATCAAAATAGTTCGTATTTCAAGAGAACTAAGATTACTATGTTTCTATGTGATACACTTTCTAAAACACCTCCTTACTGAAATTTAGTAAGGAGGTGTTTGCTAAGTGTAGATTGTTGTTCTTGAATCAATCATTTCATTACCAACAACCAAACAAGTCTCTGCAGGAATTTAGATTATTACTTGATCCAAATACAATTAGAATGTCTCCCGATTCAAACATGATTGATGGGTCAGGATTGGGGAAAACTTGATTAGTTCTATTAATAGCCAAGATTGTAGTGTCATATTTTTTCCTAAGATCAATCTCTGATATTTTTTTCCCAATTATCTTGGAATTTTTATCGAGTCTGAAGCTCTTAATATCATAATCTGGCATTTGGAATTTCAGCTGATTTTGAGCGATAGTCACCCTGCTCGTATCTCTCATTACTGAATAGTTATCTGTTCTTACTTGTTGAATGAAGTGTTCGATTTCTCGAGTTGGAATTAAATATTTTGCAAGAACGAGAGCGAAAATTTCTATAGCAGTTTCATATTCTTCTGGAACGACTACATCAGCTCCGAGTTCCATCAGAGGAGTGGTTTCGTTGATGTAGCGAGTTCTAACTACAAGATATACACTCGGGTTAATATCTTTTATCATCTTTGTAATAGAGCGTTCCCATGTTGGGTCAGAAATGGCTATCACAATAGTTCTTGCTTTTTTCGCACCAGCAGAAAGCATAACTTCTTCGTTAGAAGCATCTCCAAAAATGATTGGTTCGCCCTTTTTTTTCTCGGCTTTAACTGTGTCAGGATTCATCTCGATAATAAGGTATGGTATATTCGCTAACTTTGCAGCATAGACAATATTCCTACCGACCAAACCATAACCAACCACTATGATGTGGTCTTTATATTGTTTTGTTGAATCGTCATTGAATTGCTTACCTTTTGATATAGATTTTGGTAGGCGTATCCTGCTTGCCAAAACACCTGCTGGCTTGCCCAGCTTCATAACAAATGGAGTTACAGCCATCATAAGAATTGCTGATGCGAGAAATATCTGATAATCAAAATCATTCATCAAGCCATATTGAATACCTGTTTTTGATAGTATCAATGAAAATTCACCAATTTGGAACAGTGCAAAACCAACTGCTACTGCTATGCGAATTGGATACCGTAGAACGATAGTGGCGAAAGAAGCTGTTATTATTTTAACAACGAAAATAATCAGAACAATGATAATAACTGGAACTATATTCGATAATAAGAAGCTTAGATCAAGCATCATACCTATAGAAACAAAGAAAAAGCTGGAGAATATATCTTTGAACGGAATAATATTGCCAAGTGCCTGATGATTATACTCAGATTCTGATATTATGAGACCGGCAAGGAATGCGCCAAGAGCCAAAGAAAGTCCCGCCTGATAAGTAATTAACACAATACCCGAACAAAGCAGCAAGACACTTATTAAAAAAAGTTCCCTGACTCGTGTCCTTGCTATCTGATGCATAATAAATGGCATAGCCCAGCGAGTAAGAACGATCACGAGAACTATTAAAACAACAACTTTCAGAGATAGCCACATGATAGATTCACCAAGGTTTTCTGCATGACCAGTTATTATTGGAGTGAATATCATCATCGGAACAATAGCCAGATCTTGAAATATCAGAATACTAAGCGTTACTTTGCCTTCGGGCGAATCCATAGTTCCCTGCTTCTGTAAAATATTCAAAATAATAGCAGTTGACGATAGTGCCGCAAGAAAACCAATGAATACTGCTTCGCTGCTGCTATATCCAAATTGATAAGCCATCAGATAAAAGATGCCAATGGTAAGCACAACTTGCAAAGTTCCTCCAAGAAGGATGTTCTTCTTGATTTTTATCAACTTGCTAAATGAAAACTCTATACCGATTGTGAAGAGAAGTAATATTACACCTACTTCGCCCAGTATCTCAACATCATGCTTAGAGAAAATAAGCCCAAGACCGGAAGGTCCTGCTATAATTCCTGTGATTAAAAATCCAACAATTGGGGGTATCTTAATCTTATTACAAATAAAGACAGAAATGACAGATAATCCCAGAATTATCAGAATATCATAAAACAGTTGTATTTCCATAATAATAATTGAATTATTTTGAAGAAATTATTGTGGTAATTCATCCGATGACTCGAAGTCATCGGATGAATAGAATTTATTGTTAATGTATTATCCGTAATGGTATCACTTCAACACTTCTACCGCTTTGAATTTTTACATAATAGCTTCCATTACTAAAGTTTTGAATATTGTATCTGAAAATGTTTTCACCAACAATATTCGATTTTAATACTGAGAAAAGCTCGAAACCAGCTGCATTAACTATTGATATCCTTGTCTTATTTTCATAAGCCATGTACTTCAAATTGATAAAACTATCTGCTGGATTTGGATATATTGACAGTTGGTTTTCATATTGTTCATTTGCTTTCAAGACAGTACCACAAATGATCTCTTCTGTTTCCAATGACATAACACAAGCAAGGGAATCTCTGCTTTCTTCGTCATCTACAATTGCAATGCCCCAATATGGTTTGAATGGCTCTAACTGTGGATTATCTTCATTAGTAAATATCCCTATGACAAAACTGGATGGGTCAGGATGTTCAGCCATAAAATCAGTAAAATATTGATGCTGGTTATAGATGCTGACCATATAATCAGAGTCAACCCAATTCTCATCTATTAACGGAGCTAATGGTGAGACTGGCATAAGTTCCATTACAAGATTCACATCCATTTCCTGCATTACATACCCACCAACGTTATCATTCCATGCAACGAAAGCAGCCATTTTATCGGGATTATCTTTTTCGCGAAAATGATACACCCAATAGTTTGCTGTTCCAGCATCGAAATCAAATTCGTTAGTTATAGGAAGCTCCTCAACACCTGTTTTCATAGTCATTACCATAAGTGTTTGAGGTTCGATCAATCCCTTCTCAATTGCTTTCTCCTTAGCTGCATCATACGCTTGCCGTGCAGTGAAACTTACTATATCAGATAGCTTAATTCCACACCATACTTCCTTGGTAATAGCATCCATAGCACAGGTTAGAGGCAGAGGATCATCCATAATAGATAGAACCCAATATGTTTTATTATTAGGTAAAATTGGATTCTCAGCGACGTTAAACATACTAATTATGTATGCTTCTGGAACGTTTCCTCCATCGAGATATTCCTGGACTTTCGATTCAGTTCTGAATATTCCCATCATTTCGTCAGAATCAACCCAGTCACTTGATTGTATTTTGCCTTTCGGTTGAATTGGGATCATTGGCAATATTTGTTCAAAAGGAATTTCGGTTGCCTGAAATCCAATGATGGGTACTTTGACTACTGCATAGGCGCTAAAAGCAGATTGATCTGATTCCTGAAAAGCATATATCCAAAGCATTGCTTCACCAGTTTCGAAATCAAAATCGGGGCTGATTGGTAACTGCCCCTGATCGGCACTACCAGTTACTACTAAAAGAAGTTCTGGATTAGTAAGTGAAACTTGGACTTTACTCAAAGCTGATGAGTAACCGTCTTTTGCCGTAAATGGATTCATCTGAGCATTAGATTCATAAGCGAATAGCAACATAAAAAATGCAATGAATGGTATTGTTTTTCTCAAGGGGACACCTTTTCTATATTGATAAAATGTAATTTGTTTAGAAAAAAAATAATTTAATAAAAAAAATAATTGGCGTTAATTATTAATCCAAATAAACACCAAAATTGATCATTAGTTCCATTCTAGTATTAGTTAGCTCGCCATCAGCATCATGAAACTGATTTCCTGCGCTTTCATCACTATCATCGAAATTAAGCATTCTTCCTTCAAGACGCAAGTATGAGAAATCCGTTGGCTTATACTCAACTCCAGCAGTAATGCCCATACCACTGGCATAAATGCTGGCATATCCTTTTGTATCATCAAAATATGCAAAACGAGCAGTAGCAGCGAACTTTTCCAGTATCTGATAACGCCCCTGAACAACGAAGCCCATATATGTTGCAGATTCTAGTTCTCTATCTTGCATATAACCATCTTCAAGTGAAGCATAATCAAATTGAGCTTTAAATGCTAATTTATCGGTTGGGTGCGATTCTAAGCTAAGATTATTATACATATTCGTTTTAGCATTAATCGAACCGCCAGGGATTTCATTGCCAATCATACCAGCAAGGTTTATAGTGAAAATATCTCCAGCAGAGTAACCAAGATTATACCCCAATGTTTTATTATCGTTGTTTTCAAAATACCCAACACCACTATTTAAAAAGTGCAGCCCTGCTGATAATATACCGTTATCATAAAGAGCCCTAACACCAGCATGATAAAATGGCTCGACATAAGTTACCATTGAATGAGAAGTAAGCCAGTTATCCTTGGGCAATACAGCTTCGCTTCCTATATGCGTCAGGAAATAACCAGCATCAACCCACAAATTATCAATTACTTTTATACCTACGTAAGCTTCTTGTATTCCAAATAAATTTTCAGTATTAAAAGCTACTGTTGGCATATCTCCATAGTGCAAAGTAATTACTGAACGAATAAAATTGTTGTAATCAATGCTGGCACTTACTTGAGCGATATTAATACTGAAATTATTCTTTTGAAGATCATTTACTGAATATTTTCTGGCAAAATGATCAAAATATTCAGAATCTCCATCAGGTTCATTATCATTATCCGTTGCAATGTAAGTATCTACATAAGCACCTATCTTAACTTCAAGGTCATTATCCGAAGTGTATACTGCAATCGAAAAAACAACAAAGAGAATGATGTATAAAAAAGACTTCATAAAACCTCCATATTTATATTAAATTAAAAACAGTTAATATTCTACCAATATAATAAAAAACATTGATATAATCCTGACATCATCAAAAAAAGGAGTAAAAACAATAAAATATTTGAAAAAAAGAGAAAAAAGTTGCATTTTTGTATTCTTGAAAATTCGAGGTGGATTCGCATAATTGGTATTGCAGCGGTCTTGAAAACCGCCGGGCGCAAGCCTGTGGGGGTTCGAGTCCCTCATCCACCGCAATAGCAAACGTAAGTCCTTGACTTCCAATGGTAGATAATACAAAGTTGTCAATTTAGTTGACAACTTTTGAAAAATATTTTTTTTAAACGTTTTTAAATCCTGATTGAAATTACTTTTTTAGTCCTTACTTACCTTTAGGATGGTCTTAAAGTGTCTTAGAATTGATTTATTAAGGTATGTTATTTCTGATATATTAAAAAAAGTGGAATGAAGAAATTGGACCCCACCACACTAATATCAGGAATTAATCAAAATACGTAATGTCCGGAAATCAGTTGCAACTTCTTTCCATTCATTATCCAGAAGGTTACTTGTTATTTGCATGAAAATTACTCTATGAATTTATTTTTATATTCTCAAATAATGGAATGAGATTTTTACTCATATCGATATACAAATATTTGATTAATAAAATTACCAATAAACGTAAAAAGCAAGATATAGGTAAAAATGTTAGCAAAATGCTGAAAAGTATTGGATATTCGTTGGAAAAATTTTACATACTTTTGAAAGTCCGTATTATAACTACGTTTCTGCTGATAGGTTCAACTTCTATAAGTAGTTTTTCGCTATTTCCTACAATTCTGATAATAAAACAATGTAGGATAAATAGAATATTCGATTGTAAATATTTTTGACAACAAAATTTGAATACATTCCCGTCGGCTTTTATTCCGAGGTAAAATAACTTACAAGTTTTTTAAAAATTTGAATAAATTGATAAACTTTTTCTAAAAGAGTTGAAAACTGCCAACACCAAAAAACCAAAACCCTGTAACTATTTCTAATTACAGGGCTTTGCATGGTCGTCGTCGTGGGCCCGGAGGGAACATATCATATTCAAAATATAATAACATCATAATCAGATATGATTGCTGAAACCCTGTAGTATTCCTTGATATTTGGAAGTTTGAATATTTATTTGTAAATTAAATTTCATAATGAGTAAGATAAAAGTGTCAGTAAAAGTGTCAGTAGTATTATGAAAATAAACTTCTATTTAGACAAGCCACAAAGTGAAAAAACAATTCTTGTTATAGCTGTATCACTTAAAGGCAAAAGAATAAGATTAAGCACTGGAATATCAGTAAACACAAATGTTTGGGATAAGGACAAGCAGAGAATTAAACCAAGTGCAAGAAACAGTAGCCAGATAAATGCAGCATTAAACCACTTGAGAAGTAAAGTAGAGGCGTATTATCATCAAGCCATAGCAGCTGGAAATAAAACCGAGATCAATGAAATCCAAAATCTTATAAATGAGCTTACTATAACTAAACAAGAAAAGCATGAAGAAGAAAAAACATTTCTGGAGCAATTCTTATGTTTTATTGAGGATAGAGAAAAGAGTTCTGACTATAAGGAAGAAACGACAAAACACTATCGGTCAACATTAAATCATTTAAAGAGTTTCCAGAAACATAGGAAGCAGGAAATAACATACAATAGTATGAATAAAGAGTTTTTTAAAGAGTTCAACCGGTATCTATCAACAAAGAAAATGTTAACTGTTAACTCAGCAAGTGGCAGACTAAAGGACTTGCGAACATTTCTATATTTTTCTCTTAGCAATAATCTGACAACAAATACAGATTTTATTAAAGCAATAGAGGTGCGAACAAAAGAGAGCCAAGCGGTTGCATTAAATGAAGAGGATCTTGAGAAGCTTGAGAAAGTTGAACTGGAAAAAGAACATTTGAGAAATACCAAGAACCTATTTTTAATTCAGCTATACACAGGGATTCGGTATAGCGATCTTGCTAATATGAAGCGAGAGAACATTGATTTAAAAAATGGACACATTGTTTTGCACCAGGTAAAAACTCAAAATAGAATAATCATTCCCGTTCACTCACGATTAAGGGAAATATTATCCAGATACCCAGACCTTGAATTGAGAATGATTTCGAATCAGAAATACAATAAATATTTAAAAGAAGTATGCCGAATGGCAGGTATCGACCAGCCAATACAACAGGTATGGTATTATGGGAAGAAGAGAAAAGAAGAAATAAAACCAAAGTACAAGATGATAAGCAGCCATAGCGCTAGACGAAGCTACATTACTCTTTCTCTCAAAAAAGGTGCATTGCCAGAGGAAGTAATGGCTATAAGCGGACATAAGGACAGGAAGACATTTGAGAAATATGTGAAAATTGCAAAAGATGAGGCAGTAGAACGAATGAAAAATCTATGGGAGGATTAATAATGGAAAAAGCTATGGAAGATAAAATACAATCGATGATAGAAGAGCGGGGGTTTAATGTAAAGGGAATACCTTCAGTCCATTGTGCAATAATGCAGTATATTGACAATGATGGATTTCTGATAGAAGATGCTGAAGACATAGCTGATTCAGAAAAAAGAAGAGAGTATTTACTATACATTTGGAAGGAGTTCGTTAAGCACGAAAATGATTTCTGGTTAAGGTGCTTTAGCAAATATCATAATATAGAGAATACTGATGAATTAGGAACAATGGGGTTCTGGGTAGATAACCCAGAAGAGGATAAAGCATTTGAGAATACTACCATTGGAATGAAACTTATGATGAAGATTGAAGGATTTCCAAGTCTTATTATGAGGTTGGTTCAGTATAATAGTAAACAAATCCAAGATAGAGGTGAAGAAGAAGAAGAGAAATGGAAAAATGTCTATAAACAGAATAGTAGAGAATGGGTACTATTTGAAATAGGAAAAATGTTGAAAAAAGATTACAGGATAATAGAAACAGAGCCAGAAGACTTTGTGAAGGTATTGCTAGAAGGAAGAGAAATTGACTTAGTGAAACAACAAGGGAATAAAAAGTATATAAAGCTACTCTATTACTACGTTCTTGGTAAAGGAAAAACTATCCCTAAGAAATTCATGACAGAGGAAGAACTCAAGAAAGTAGTATATCCAGGGATATTCAAGGAAAGAAAAACGGATTATGCCTATATTTTAGACAACATCGAAACCTGCCATTATTCAAAATCAGATTTACTGATTGCTTTTGAGGAAAAGCTAAAAGCATTACTAATGAGCTTTTTTGATACACACGAATAAATACGAAAAGTTATGAATATTATTCGGTGAAAAGTTTTTATATCCTTGCACATTGATTATTGTTCATTATTGAAAAGGAATTAATGATGCAGGATAAAGTAGTTTTATCGCCTTATACAGAAGAAGAACTAAGACAACTGATTGTTAGTTGTATGGAGTTTGCACTTCCAGAGATACTAAAGGAACACACACCCAAAGTTATAAGCATTGAAGATGAGATAATGAACTCATCAGATGCTGCCAGATTTCTACACATTAGCAGAGTTACATTATCAGATTGGTTGAAAAAGGGAGTAGTTCCACATCGAAAAGAAGGTAAGAGACTGTTATTTTCTAAAAGAGAATTATTAGACTGGGTGCAGCGCGGAGGAGGGCAGAAGAAGAGATGAAATACAGTGAAATAAGTTGCTTAGAGATTGCCGAGAAGCTCGGACTGGAGCTGGGAACAAATGGAAACTATCATTGCTTTAATGCGGATTTACATACGAATGGAGATCAGAATGCCAGTTTACAAATATCTGACATAGGATTTACCTGTCACGGTTGCGGGATACGTGGAAACGGAGTGGAATTAGTGAAGCAATTCTTTAGAATTGAAACTGAGGCAGCATTTGCATGGCTGAAAGAATACTTTCATGACTATAAGCAGCCGGAGAAATCGGAGAAGAAGTATCATATACGACGAATATCAAAAGATACGAAGTTTCGGTACGTTCATGCCAAATCAGATGAAATACAGCTCCAGGAACCAAGTGAGGGGGACATAAACAAGATTCAATCGGAACTCGGCAAGAAGTATACCCTGCGGACATTTGAAAAGGCAGGTGTAAGAATCTGCACAGGGAAATATTATGGAATGGTGTTCACCACAGGAAATATTGAATACAATCCAAATAAGAATACTAGGATACTGCATCTGGAGGGTCGGACTGACTGGCTGACAGCGATTGAAATGCGATTGGATGAAGAATATTGTTTGGTATCCATATTTAACAAGACAACCAAGATTAAAGTTGGGAGCGGGGATCACATCTTCATTTTGGATCGTGATGACAGTCAAGAAGAAAAAATGGAACATATAAAGATTGGCGATAAAGCAAGGATCAAGTTTATCAGATTGCCTGATGATTACAAGGACCTCTCTGATTTCTACAATTCAGATCCGGAATGCAAATCAAAGCTGGATGTATTGATTGAATCAACACTATGGAAAAAAACAGAAGAAGAAGGTCCAGATATTTTCGAGCTATTGGAGCAGACACAAACTGAAATAATACTCCGACCAGCCCAGGAATTTGCAGAAGGAAAAATGTGGTACAGCTTCAAGGCAGGAAGTGAATCATACGTCCTGAATTCGTCAAGGGAATACTTTCCTATAAAAGAACCACCTTCAGCGATCAGGGTGAAGTCTATTCCGACTATGAGCCAGATGTCTCCAAGATTTGTACAGGATTTTCTACGCTTGAATAAATCACTGGATTCGAATTATCAAAATGGAGACTTTATTGCGCTAGAATTATTTGTAAAAGTAAAATCGTATCTTGAAAGATATATATTTTTTAAAAATAAGCATCATTCAACTGTATTAACGCTATGGATCATAGGGACATATATATTTAAACTTTTCCAATATTATCCTTACTTGCACATCCAAGCCGAGAAGGCATCAGGTAAATCACTTCTGATGGAAGTGATGTCTCAGATTGCTTTCAATGGCAAGATGATTGCATCAACATCAGCGTCGAGCATTTTCAGGGATGTCGAAGTAAATCAAACAACACTTTTTATTGACGAAGTTGAACGATTAGGAAAATATTCCAAGGAAAATAATGAACAATTATTGCAAATATTAAACACTGGATTTATGCGTAATGGTCTTGCAGAGCGGGTTTCCAAGACAGCAAATGGATATCGTGTAGATAGTTATTCGACATATTGCCCAAAAGCATTGGCAGGTATTGCTGAGATAAATGATGTCTTATTTGATAGATGCATTCCAATTAAGATGTCTCGCAAAAAATCAAGCGAAAAGACAGAAAGATTCAAACTAAGCAGAAAGCTACAGAAAGAGATCACTATTTTGAGAGATCATTGTTATGAAATCGGGTTGTTTTATGCACCAAGCATCAACCAATTCATTGATGATAATGCAGAGATAGAAGGCGTTCCAGAGGATCTAAAAGACCGAGAGCGTGATATATTTGAGCCATTATTCATAATTGGGATCATCGTTGAAAAGGAATCAATATTAGCGGAAAGAAATACAGCAATAATAAAAGCCCTAAGGGGATTTTCTTTGGAAGTCTCTAAGATAAAGCAACTTGAAGATCAGTCACAAAACGAGACAGTACTTCTTCTGAAGATAATATTTGAGATGATTACTAATGGTGATTTCCAGATGAGTACGAAAACTCAAAAGGAATATCTTTCACGGAATGAGGTCTGGAATAAATTCGATGAAAACTACCGTGAATTGAATGATCTGCAATATATAGATTCGAAAACTAAGCTAACGAATCGTTTGAACAAAGCATTTAACAGACGTGTAAATAACTTTCTGAACAAAGCTAAAGATAAACAGTGGCGCTTTGAAAATGGTGAATTGGCAGACTTGATTGAACGATACACGGGAGAAGTAATCCCAGAAGAAACGGGGGAAAACGTTGAAGTTTTAGTAAGTATATGACATAGAATAAGATACGTTCAACACTTTTAGATTTAAAAAGCATTGAGTGTAAATCATTGAAATTAATAGAGATAGAAGAATCTCAACACTTTTGGAGGATAAAATGAGACCATTAGACTTGTGGCAAAGCTATAGATTCGAGGATCATGTCATTGATTATGAACTATCAGAATTAGCAGATTATGAAAAGGAATATTTCGAGGAGCGAGCTAGTATCCTTGAATATGACGGAGGTTTCAGCAAACAAGAATCTGAAAGATTAGCTTTAGCGGAAGTGACTAAATACTGGAGAAATTGATATGCACAATAGAATATATACACCGCAGAATACGGTACATATTCTGCAATTAGTAAAGCCGAATATTTATTATAGAATTGATGAGAAATCAAGAATATTCAAGCAAACAGGATGGGGATTTGAACAAAGTGAAACGTATGAAGTTTGCGGTCATACACAAGGAATCCATGAAAATATATTTACATACGGAAATATAAGACAGCAACAATATTATTTCGAGCTAGCAAATACAGATTTTACACAGAAAATCATAATATTATTAGACAATGATTCGCAAGTTGCATATGACTTTATAAATTCACTGGCAAATTTGGATGGGATATTGGATATAATTGTATTTGAGGTCTATGAAAGAATTGTTGCTGGAAAGACATCACCAGGTGGAAGTGTTAGGCATGAAGATGAATGGCAGTCAATAGAATATAAATATTCTGATCAAGAGATTCCCCAAAAAAATAAGGTTGAGTACTTTAGAAAACTGGCTCAAGATGTTGATAGAAGAATTCAGAACAAATATAGAGAGTTTTACAAATGCTGGTGCAGGGACAAAATGCAAGTTAGCCAGATAGCTCAGCAAGAGAAATTGTTTTGAAAATTGTCACTTAGACTTCTGCAGAAACCACCAACCTTGGCCCCTCCCCGAAGGGAGGGATATGGGATTGTTTCACTGGAAATGCCGGCGTATATAATCCTTGATTACTTCTTCCTCTGCTCCGACAGTGCTAACAAAGTATCCACGAGACCAGCGATCCCAGTCGCGGCAATGAAAGTGCTTCATAAGGCGGGATGACTGCGACTTGAATACCTCTACTACCTTAGATATAGCGATAGATGGCGGCAATTTAACGAGCATGTGCAGGTGATCAGTATCATTGTGATATTCGACAAGCTTCATCTTTGCAGAATTGGCTGCCTGAGCGATAAGCAGATCAGGAATCCAGAATGATTTACGGTATTTTGCGTTTAATATAACGTGGTATAGTAGTTCTGCTTTGTGGTGCTTTGCCATGACTTTCCTCCTCCTAAGTGATTGAAAAAATGAGACTTAGATACAATCATTTTTAAAAAAAGAAAAAACAAAAAAAAATGCCTTCATGCTTCTCAGGTATTTTTTTTGTTTTAATTACACCGCTTCGATGGCTAACCTTAATTTAACCAAGTATTGAAGCAGAGTAGCGGCGGCAAGAGCAAAACGAATGACAATTTTATTTTCTATATCATTAAGTATTATTGTGTTTATAATAGAAAAGAAAAATGGCAAAGGATTGCGCGCCGACCGCTCTCTTAACGAATATCAAAACAGAAAGATAAATGGAAAAACAGTGGATGTGAAGCAATAGGAATGACAATTTTTAGATGATAGACATTAGTTTTTAGTTATTAGAAAGATAAGAAAGATGAAGAAGGAAAAAAAAAGAACTACGGTGAAAATTGGCAAAGGATTGCAGCATGCACTGATCTACAGGCGGAGAGGTAGCGGGGAAAGGGAAGGCGGGAACTGAAAGAAAACAACCACGAAGCACAAATATGAAATGAGAAAGACTGGATTGTAGCGTAGCGGAAAGACCAGATGTATTTATGAACTAATGCCAGAATATAAACTACATAAGGATAATAATACTGTATTTATTTTAGGGTGGGAGGTGGGAAATGATTGAAATATATATGGTTAGAAAGAGAGCAAAGCAGCCCGACGCGGGACGGTGAGATTTCACCAATACGACTGATAAAAAAAGACGCACCGCCACGCTAAGGGCTTGCGATGTAATGAGTTAGAAGAAGGCACAAGCGAGCAAGACCGCCGATAAATAAGATATGAAAAGGAGGGCGGCCGGCACCGAAAAAAAGGAAAAACGGCGGGCAGCGAGCATTTATTAACTAACAATCGGAATTAAAGAAACCTTGTAAATTATGGAGGAGGTGGGACTTTGATCAATAACGAATTACGAGTGTAGAATTTGGAATAGGTGTGGATGTGAACAGCGTTCTGGGCGATGGTTCTTAGCGAATTGGAGTCATCGATAGTTCGCATTTTCTTCCCAAAGCAATTAAGCGGAGCGTTAGTTGCGAAGGGATGGCTTTCCGAATTGGAGTCATCGATAGTTCGGATGTTCTTCCGACCGCAATTGAGAGCGAAGCGTTAGTTGCGGGAGGTGGTTTGGGGGTCGAGAAGTTAGGGACGTGGGACGAGGACATGAGAGAAGGAAGTGGATATGGGTTGATCTTTTAAAACAACTGGCACAACCTACAAAGTTGGGAGGATAAGAGTACACCATTCTTATTCCTTCCCTGAAAGGGAGGGAGAAAGGAGGGGGTATCAAACAAAGCAGTGGTTTAATAGAGACTAATGTATTACAACGAATTTCAATAAGTATAGTATGTTATAGAAACTAAACTTAATCAGCAAAATAATTGCCAAACTCGTCAACGAAATCACCATATTCATCTTCCCAGAATCTATCAATAAAATCATTGATGTATTCAACTTCTAAATCATGCTTATCATCGTTAATGACATCCATTTCAAAATCAACATCATCAATGGGACCGACAGACACATTAACAATGGAATTGGGAAACGATTTAAGGAAATACTCTTTTATTTTAGCAGACATGTCTTCGATAAAAAGAGCTTTCATTCTATCTTTTTCAAAATTAAATTCATCAAGCGGGAAATATAAATTGAATTCATGTTTCCGGGTATGCAATGCTTCGATATGAGTATCCGTAAGACCTGAAATAGCCATGGCTTAATCCTTTCTTAAATGAATAATATGTTATGATAATGTAGCATTAATAAATGCTATCTAAGATTAATAAATTTATTTATTAAAAACTAAATATTAGACATAATATTGTATGGATATTGATGATTTAACATTAATATCCAGTTCTTTCTGAGCAGTTATAAATCCATAAGTAGAGATAGCTTCATAGAAGAAATCTCTGATTTCAGATTCAAGTATGATGTCCATAATACTACAAAAATAAGTTAAACAAGCACGTTTATATCAGTTATAGAATGACCATTACAGAGTTTGGAGACAGCCGAAAGGATCAATGATGCTCTAGCATTGATAAATGCTTCAAAGTCAGCTTTAATCTTAGATATTTTATCATCACCAGATACATTGCTATAACCACTATTAGAAAGCTCATTAATGGGTATTAAATGAGACATCA
>Ga0272443_10000986_pt1 | contig 45730 bp, 40 predicted proteins | sample SSMAcet12_FD_193581 | JGI IMG/M metagenome (GOLD analysis project Ga0272443, IMG submission 193581) | Marine sediment archaeal communities from Little Sippewissett salt marsh, Falmouth, MA, United States - SSM-Acet-12 | ecosystem: Environmental > Aquatic > Marine > Wetlands > Sediment ...
AAATGGATCTGGACCAACGGGGTGCGCCAGCCGATGATCGAAAGAATTCTCTCATGCGGACGCAGGGGCGCGGAACGCGCGGCCCTCCAAGTGGCCCTGGAGGCGGGAATTTCCCACGGCGGATGGATCCCCGCCGATCTCTCGGCGGAGTTGGCCGTCTTTGCCGGACTCGTCGAAATACCCGGGGCCGAATTTTCAGACTGCCTGGAAAAAAATGTCGCAGAAAGCGACGGCACCCTGATCATCACCTTCGGGCGGCCCTCCGGCGATTCGGATTTAGCCCGCCGTCTGTCTCTCCAACACCGGCGTCAGCTTCTTCACATCGACGCGGCTCGAACCGACGCCGCCGATGCCGCCGAACTGATTCGATCGTGGATCGAAGTCTATCGGATCAGCGCCCTTCACGTCACCGGCACCGACGCCAGCCATGCAGAAGACCTCTACGCCGCCGCCGTTCATATGCTGGTGTTCGTCGTGGAGGCGATGCGAAGACAGCTCCTGCATCCGGCATGGCGCGTCTATCCCCTGGCCCCGGCAAGCCGGCCGTGCACACTGGAACAGGCGGTTCAGCGCCTGGCCGGGGAAATGGCGTTGAGAGACAAGGCGGCCATTGCCAATGCCGCCCCCGATGACGTGCAGCGGCGGCTGGAGCCACTGATCGATTCGGTGGTCGTGCGGCTGGGATTGTCCACCGGCAACGAGGCGCTGATGGAGTCGTGTCGGTTTGCCCGGCGCACTCCCCAAATGAACCCTGAAGAAGCGGCCTATTTTATTTTGCGCAGCCTGTGGCGTTTGCTACGAGCGACCTACAGCATTCGGGTGGTCAAATAATAAAATCGCTGCCACGATTTCCCTGAACGGCCTTGCGGCGGCGAAAAGCGCTTTTACCCTTTGCGGGCCGATCGGGCCGCAAGGCGGCTTACGTCGATCTGGTGCTCCCTTCCCAGAAGGTATTTGAGGGTTTCGATGCTGAGAATCGCCTCGAGTTCCCTGCGGTTCATTCGCGCCAGGTGGCCGCCGTCGGTAAAGGCCTCTTCGAACCAGCGGCGGGAAAGGCGGCTTTCATCGCCGTGGCGGTTTTTCAACGGAAGAAAATAATTCCGGGCTTTTTGCAGCAAGGATTGCTGGGACAGCGCGCCGATCTGCAGAAAAATCTCGGTCAAGCGGGCGGTGTCGGATAACTGGGGTGCTTCGACAATCGACTTGAAGTCCGTGAAAAAGCGCTCCAGACCGCCGGCGATGTGGTGGGTGCGCACCATGTTGATGCCGGCCCAGCCGGCGGAAAGCCATTTGAAGATGCCGCAATGGATGCTCGGGTCGGTTTTGCCGGTTTCCACATAGGCGGTTATCGAGAACGAATCGTACATGTAGGATTCGACCCAGCCGAGGCCTGCTTTGCTGATTCCCTCCTGTCCCGTATACAGGTAGTTCCAGTCCCGGTCCCGGCCCAGCACCGCTCCCTTCTTGCCCACGTCCGAAGTCCCCCGCTGCATGGAAAGCGACAGCAGAACGGTTTTTCCCTGGCGGCGCATCAGGACCATGGTCCGGTCCAGCTGGTAGGCGTAGTAGGCGCCGGAAAACAGGTCCGGCGTGTTGACGATGGCCTCCACGCCGTCGATTCGGACCGGCTCATCCAGGTCACCCAGATGTGTCCACAGCTCCGGAAGGTGTTCGCCATTTCCTTTGATTTGCGCCCAGTAAGAGAGGCGCACCGTCGACGGCACGGTGAGATAGGAGGGAAGGTGCGGATTGAAGGCCAGCTTCAGCAACTTCTCCATAGAGGCCGCCAGGGTTGTCTCGAGATAGGCGGCGGTGGAGCCTTCGATCTCGCCTGGATCATACCGGACGTCCGGCTCCTTGGCCGACATGACAAAATCGATGAGAGGGGCGGCCTGCTCGGGATCGAAGGCTGCGGAAACCTCGCTGTCGACGACGGCCAGCAGGTGGGCGATGGCCGGATCGACATTTTCCGGAATCCTTTGATATATCGCCGCTTCCGCCGAAGAAAAGGCGCCCCCCCAAAGAAAAAAGAGCGCGGCTACCAAAACCGCGGCGGCGATTGGACGTCCCTTCATGGTCGATATCCCTTCATGAAAAAATCGCTGCCATGATTTTATCATAAGTCGCGTTCCGCGAAAAACGACAAAAAAATGTCTGGCTCCAACGGTTGCAGCGTGTGCGGGTCTGTTGGATGAGAAAGGCGCGACGGACGGTGGTGCTTGCCCCGGGCTGTGTGGATGATTATTATTTGTTTTTGTGCCGGCGCGATGGCGCATCCGCCCGGTTCGATTCCGTTGTTCGGGTGGTATCCCCGGATATCTTTGGTGTCGATATCGGCGGCCGTTCAAATTCATCGCGGCCTGCTTGCTATCGAACACTTTGCCTTGAAGCCGAGACAGCTGCCATGAACCCGACAACCGAAGTCAAGATCCGAGGCTACCATCTGGATTTTTACGGGCATGTCAACAATGCCCGGTATCTGGAGTTTCTCGAAGAGGCCCGATGGGACCTTTTCGAAAACCACTTCGACCTGGAGCGCTGGAAGGCAAAGCAGCTCGGTTTTTTCGTCGTTCGAATCGCCATCAACTACCGCAGGCCGGCGTCTCTGGGCGACGTACTGTCCATTGCCACCCACATCTCCCATTTCGGGAAAAAAAGCGCCGTGTTCACCCAGCGGATTTTTCGGACGGCCGACGAGGAACTGATCGCCGATGCTGACATCACCTTCACGCTGGCCGACCTGAAGACCGGCCGCGCCGTGCCCATCGAAGGGGAGCTGAAAGAGGCGTTCACCCCGTTTTGCAGGGATGATGGCTGCGAAAGCGTGCGTTGATCGCCGGCAGCGCTTCCGGAATCACCCCCCGGCCGTCTGGGGAAATGCGGTGTTGGCGTAAAGGTACTCCATCTTTTCCTTGTGCTTGAGCTCCTCGTTGGCGATTCGAATCAGCATGTCTTTCAGGTCGCCGTCGTCGTGCTGTTCTGCAAGCTCGGTATAGAACAGATAGGAGCGAAGCTCCCGGTGGCTCGCCACCAGAAACACCTCTTCGCGCTTCATTTCTTTTTCGACTTCCGGTTCTTTCTGGTGCTCGGCGATCTTGTAAAGAACGACGTCGGTCATGCGCATGGGAGCGGCGCCGTATTTTCCATCCCGGTAGTCCACCAGAAACTGTCGGTGCTTCTGCTCTTCTGCGGCGATCCAGTCGCAGGTCTCTCTGGCGGCGGGATCGTCGACTTTTTCGGCGATGTCCCTGTAAAATGCATAGGCCTCTTCCTCGCGGCGGATCGCCGTTTCGATGATGTCGGCAAAGCGGGGGGTATTCATGGCTTTCTCCTTGCCCAGTCCGCGGTGGGATAATTTCGTTGACGTATTGTGGATCGACGAATGCTCACCGCCGAGACGCGGAGGGCAAAGAGAAAGCCTTACGATCCTCTCTGCGTATCCTCCGCGTTCTCAGCGACTCAGCGGTGAAACAATCGTCGCAAGAACTGCAAAAACATGTATATAAGCTCAGGCACCGATGCGCCGGGCCTTTTCGGCCACTTGGGCGTTGAATTTTTCGGCGTCGACGATGAACCGGTCATGGGAGCCCTTGGAGATGGTGTCGGCCCCGTCGTCTGCCTCGAGGGTAAACGACAGCTTCCGGCCATCGACTTTCTCCAGCGTTCCCTTCACCGTGACGGTCATCCCCGGCGGGGTGGGGGCGGTGTGGGTCACATTGATGCCGATCCCCACGGTCTGCTCCCGGGGCCAGTCGATATAAGGGTTGACCGCCCGAATACAGGCCAGCTCGAAAAGCCCCACCATAAATCCGGTGGCAAACACCCGCGGCATTTCTTGCAGTTCGGGGATATCGCCGTAGAGGTGGGGCACTGTTTTTTCCTCTGTGACCGTGTAGCTGAATTCGAAGGTCATGCCGGGCTGCAATGCGTCTCCCATCGACGTTCTCCGTTGTTGAGGTTCAGGGTCCGGGGTTCAGCGGTTCAGGGGTGACGAAATTATAAAACGTCTCCGAAACGTTATGCCGGACTGGATACGCCTGCCCCCGACTCGATCCGGGGCGGGAATGAAAAAAAACGGCCACCGAACACATTATTGGCCGGAAATACTTCCTTGTCAAACGGAGAAAACCGCTGCCGCTGTTTTCATTTGGTTTCGACTTCCACAAATTATATAAATGGAAATATTGTCGTGACAACCGTTGCCACCGTTTGACATAATTCGATGGCGCCGGCTATACGCTCGAAAGTATTTTTTATCCTGATATTTGGCGGCGTAGCCGCCTCCAATAAAATCGCTCCGGAAAGATTGCGGCGCGATTTTTCCGGAGCGATTTTATCATGAAACCGATCGTCGTGCTGGTCGGCCGGCCCAATGTCGGCAAGTCCACTTTTTTCAACAGGGTCACCCGCTCCCGCCGGGCGCTGGTGGACGACCTTCCGGGCGTTACCCGGGACCGTCTTTACGCCGATGCGAGATGGGACGATTCGGTTTTCACCCTGGTCGACACCGGCGGGTTTGCCGGCGGCGTCGAAGACGAGTTCTCCCGTCAGGTTCACCTTCAGCTTCGGCGCGCCATGGCCGATGCGGACGCCATCGTGCTGATGCTCGACGGGCGCGCCGGCGTCACCCCCTTTGATGCGGAGATGCTCGATATCCTCAGGACCGAAACCAAGCCGGTGTTTTTCGTCGTCAACAAGATCGACGGAGAGGAGCATGAAGGACTGCTCTACGAATTTCACGATCTGGGCATCGAACATCTTTATCCGGTGTCAGCCGAACACGGCTACGGCATCGGCGGCTTTCTCGATGACCTTGTCGAGGCGCTGCCCCGGGTCGAGGCGGAAGAGGAGATGGAGACGATCCGCATCGCCGTGGTCGGCAGGCCCAACGTCGGAAAATCGTCCCTGATCAACCGGCTGCTCGGAGAAGATCGCCTTCTGGTGAGCGGCATTCCGGGGACCACCAGAGACGCCGTGGACACCTTCCTCGTCCGGGGCGGGAAGACCTACTGCCTGGTGGACACGGCCGGCATCCGGAAAAAGTCGAAAGTGTCCCGGAAGTTGGAGAAGTTTTCGGTGGTCCGCGCCTTGAAAAGCATGGACCGCTGCGATGTGGCGTTGATTATGCTCGACGCCGCCGAAGGGGTTACCGAGCAGGACATCCGCATTGCCGGCTATGCCGTGGAGCGAGGTTGCGGCTGCGTGCTGCTCGTCAACAAGTGGGACCTGGTCGGCGCCGATCGCAGCGTCGAGGAGCGGCGGGTGATCGACGATTTGAGGATGAGCGCCCGGTATCTCGGATTTGCCCCGGCCATGACTATTTCCGCCCGCACCGGGCTGCGGGTGTCCAAGATTTTCCAACTGGTGGACGAGGTCTTCGCGCAATACGACACCCGGGTGTCCACTGGCCAGCTCAACCGGATCCTGGAGCAGGCCCTGGCGCGGAACGAACCCTCCCTTCACCGTGGCCGGCGGATCCGGTTCTATTACGCCACCCAGGTGTCCACCCGCCCGCCCACCTTCGTGTTTTTCGTCAACTACCCGGAGGCGGTGCATTTTTCCTACCGCCGGTTTCTGGTCAACCAGATTCGGGAGGCGGCAGGCCTGGACAAGACCCCGGTGCGGGTCTATTTGCGGAAGAGAACGGGAAGGAAGTGACAATGCCTAAAATGAGCTAAAATGACTAAAATTTAAGGGAAACTGCCTTTTTGTTCGGTACCATCCTATGGATCAGTTGAAATGAATCGCACTTGTTCAACAGCCCGATGAGACCCTCCGCGGCATAAACGCAGATGGAGCGAAGCGACACCTTCCACAATTTTAGGCATTTTAGGCATTCTAGATCATTTTAGGCATTCTATATCGATCGCTTTAGGCATTCAGGAGTTTCTTGATGCCCGACGACCTATTCGAATACGGCGCCAGAGAGGAAGCGGCCGCCGGCCGTCCCCTGGCCGAACGGATGCGGCCGCAGCATTTGGAGGAGGTCGAAGGCCAGCAGCACGTGCTGGGCAAAGACGGGGTGATTCGCCGGGCCGTCGAGAGCGACCGGATTTTTTCCATGATCCTGTGGGGGCCGCCCGGCTGCGGAAAGACGACGCTGGCCCGGCTGATCGCCGGCCAGACCAAGAGCCATTTCGTTCACTTCTCGGCGGTCCTGGCCGGGGTCAAGGAGATCCGCGCGGTTATCGAAGCGGCGCGAAACCAGCAGCGGCTTTACCGGCGGCGGACTGTTTTGTTCGTCGATGAAATCCACCGTTTCAACAAGAGCCAGCAGGATGCGTTTCTCCACCATGTGGAAAGCGGATTGATCACCTTGATCGGCGCAACCACCGAGAATCCCTCTTTCGAGGTGATCGCCCCGCTGCTGTCCCGCTGCCGGGTGATTCCCCTAAAGCCGCTGGAGGAGGAGGACGTGGCCCGAATCATCTCCCGCGCCCTGACGGATCCCGAACGAGGGTTGGGGGGACAGAACCTGGCGCTGGATCCGGACGCCGTCTCATACCTGGCGGGCCTTGCCGACGGAGACGCGCGAACCGCCTTAAACGGACTGGAGCTGGCCGCTTCGCTTCTCGCCTCCGAGGCCCCGGAAAGAGGAGGCGTCCGGCGAATCGGTCTCGAGGCGCTTGCCCGGGCGCTTCAGAAGCGCTCCCTTCGCTACGACAAGTCCGGAGAAGAACACTTCAACCTGATCTCCGCGCTGCACAAGAGCCTGCGGGGAAGCGACCCGGATGCGGCGCTGTACTGGCTGTACCGGATGCTCGATGCAGGCGAGGACCCCCTTTACGTGGCCCGGCGCATGGTGCGGTTTGCCTCTGAAGACGTGGGAAACGCGGACCCCCGGGCCCTGTCCGTGACGCTTTCCGCCGCCGAGGCCTTCCGGCAGCTTGGCGCCCCGGAAGGGGAGCTTGCCCTGGCCCAGGCCGCGGTCTACCTGGCGACGGCACCCAAAAGCAACCGGCTCTATGCCGCGGCCGGTGCCGTTCGCGCGGAAATCGAACGTTCCGGCGCCCTGCCGGTTCCTTTGCATATTCGAAACGCCCCCACGCGGCTGATGAAAGATCTTGGATACGGAAAAGGGTACCGTTACGCCCACGACTACCCGGAAGGCTACGCTCCCCAGGACCATCTTCCCGAGCCGCTCAAGGAGAGGATCTTTTATTCGCCCTCTGACCGCGGCTTTGAAAAAACCATCGGGGAACGGGTCCGGTACTGGCGGAAGCAAAAACGCGAAAAACAACGACCAGCCGACCCGGAAAAGGATCAGGACAGCCGCAGATGATCTTCGAACCTCAGATACCGCCGCCGGATCATGCGGCTTGTTGACATTCCATCAGGGGCGGATCCGGCTGTCCACCTCGCGCTGGAGGAGTACTGCGTCAAAACCCTTGCCCCCGGTTCGGACCTGCTGCTCGTCTACGTCAATCCTCCGGCGGTGATCGTCGGCCGCCACCAGGTGCCGCCTGCCGAAACCGATCCCGTCTTCCTGAAATCCAAAGGGATCGATCTGCTTCGCCGCCTCTCCGGCGGCGGTGCCGTGTTTCATGACCGGGGCAACATCAACTTTGCTTTCGTCACCGGATACGACCGGCGCACGTTTCACAACTACCGGCATTTTCTTTCCCCGGTGATCGAAGCCCTGGGCCGCCTTGGAATCGAAGCCCGTTTTACACCGCCCAACGCCGTTTTCATCGGCGGCGGGAAGATCTCCGGAAGCGCCCAGTTTTCCGACATGCGCCGGATGATCACCCACGGCACCTTGTTGTACCGCACCGACCTTGCCGCGCTTCAAAACGCCCTGCGGCCCGCTGCCGGAATGATCGAATCCCGGGGAGTGCCCTCGGCCAGGAGCCCGGTGGCCAATGCGGGCGAAACCCTCTCCGATGCGCCGGAAACGAATCGTTTCCGGGACCGGTTTTCCTCGGCCCTGGCCGAGGTCCTCGGCGGGGCTCGGCCCCTGATGCTCGCAGAGGACCAATGGCGGCAGGTGGCGTCCCTGGCCCGGCGGTACCGCTCCTGGCAGTGGACCTGGGGCCGCTCCCCGACGTTCGTTCAGGATGTGGTTCTTTTTCGGAAGGGGGCAGAAACCCGGGTGCGGTTGTCCGTCGAAGGCGGGATCATCGTCCACGCCGCCCACGTGGACCGACCGGCTCATACGCGTCCGGATCTTGTCGGCAGCCGATACGACGTCCTTTTACACAACCGCGGAAGCGATTTTTTTTCGAAATGATAACCCAAACAATGGAGCTGAATTGAGCCGGGGGAGATTTTCCCTCCAACCGTGAAAAACTCGAAGCCAAGTGGCCGTAGAACCGAACAGGGCCTTGATTTTGAAAAACAGGCCGAGGTCGCCGGTTCACTGTCCAATTTTGCGGCGCATCCATCGCTGTTCGGTTCAACGGCCACTACCCTCCTCAAACAGTTTCCCGGCTGGAGAAAAGATCTCCCCCGGTTCTCCAGTCAGCTTTTTTTGGATCATAGATCCGTTTTTTTAGAGCGCTTGGCTGATGCAGGCCGAAGGATGCCGCCGGGTGTATCGTAAAGGGTCAGCGAACCGCTTCAGCCGACTCTTTATTCGGACAAGCGCTCTATGTGGAAGGAAAACGACCGGGTTTGGCCTTTTCGGCCGTTGGTGAACGTCCTTTCCAGGAAGCGGACCGTGCCTTTTTGTTCGACCGCAAGCACCGTGGAGCTTCGGGTCCCGTATATTTCGCTGGTGATAAACCGGGAAGAGAGAATCCGCTCCCATTCGATGCCCATGCCGGTGTCCGGAAGCCGATGGTCGGGTGGACGGCTTCGGTCGGCCATAGCGGCAAACACCGCTTCCGGATCGAAGGGCTCTTCGCCCGTGAACTGGGCAAAAAGGGCATCTTTTGCCTCGACCACCTTGGGCCAGGGCGTGTCCAGAAGATGGTTGCTCAGGCCGTAAATGCCCCGGGAAAGACGGACGACTCCGTTGCCGCGGTTGCCAAAGTAATAGAGGTTCTCGGCATCTGCGGCCAGCAGGTTGAAGCCGTTGTAACGGTCCGCCCCGGACGCCACCGTCTCCATGTAGCGCCGGACCGGACAATCGCCGGTCAGAAAGCCGCTGACCAACCCGCCCCTGGACGGGGCGCCGGAGACGTGAAGTGCCGGATCCCGGTAGTTGGTCAGGGCGGCAAAACGCCCGGTGCGGGTGATTCCCATCCAGGTCCCGCCGGAGCGAAGGTCACGGCCGGCCAGCACGTCCGGCCGCTTCGGCCAGAACGCTGCAGGTGCCGTCGGCCGCTCGTAAAATTCGTCCCGGTTGGCGGCCGCCAGCAGACGGTACCGGGGATGCCGCCGGTATGAGAACAGAAGCAGGCACATGAGCCGTCGTTGACCTTTCGGCAAGATTCGTGGTAGAGCGCTTGGCAAAACAACGGTCCGATAGCAGCGGTTTTTCGACACCCTAAGAGCGTGTCAATCATGTGCAATCTTGAGCGTGCCAAGCGCTCTGCAAGTTTTTTCATTTTCAGAAAGTCCGCACATCGGATCCAACACGGCCGGGTCGGATAAAGCATCATATCGTATGTAAAACTTAAAGCCATCGACCCGCAAATGCAATGGCCAATGAAACCGCCCTGGCTCGAAGTCCATTGGAGCCGGGCCGGGGCGCCGACCGAGGATGCCCCGGGAGGTTCGGAGGCATTGGCGGCGGGCGAAACCATCAAGGAGGAGTGAAAAATGAAAGAAGCGGTAATCGTCAGCGGAGCGCGAACGGCGGTAGGGACCTTCGGCAGCGCTTTTAAAGCGGTTCCGGTGGTGCAGCTGGGCAGCATCGTGATGAAAGCCGCCTTGAAGCGGGCGGGGCTAAGGCCGGTGGTCAGCGACCTGATGAAGGAAATCGCCCCGGACAAGCTCAAGGACCAGGGCCAAGTGGAGCTGGAAAAAAGCGCCGATGACTGGGATGCCGGCGCCGCTCCGGTGACGGTCGACGAGGTGATCATGGGAAACGTTCTCCAGGCCGGCCAGGGCCAGAACCCCGCCCGCCAGGCCATGGTCCGGGCCGGAATTCCCAAGGAGACCCCTGCATTTACGATCAACAAGGTCTGTGCGTCGGGGCTGAAGTCCATCGCCTTGGGCGCTTCGGCGATCATGACCGGCCAGGCGGAAGTGGTGGTGGCCGGCGGCCAGGAGAACATGAGTTTGGCGCCTATGGCCCTGCTCAAGGCACGCTGGGGCCACCGCATGGAACTGACCGGTGTGGGCGAGGTCCACGACTTGATGGTCTATGACGGGCTCTACGAAATTTTCTACGGCTACCATATGGGGCTGACCGCCGAGAACATAGCTCTGCTTTACGACATCAGCCGAAAAGAGCAGGACGCGCTCGGTGTGCTCAGCCACAGCCGGGCGCTTTCGGCGATTCGAAACGGTGAGTTCAAAGAAGAGATCGAGCCGGTAACCATCAAATCCCGAAAGGGGGATACGGTGGTCGACACCGACGAGCGGCCCATGGAAACCTCATTGGAAAAGATGGCCAAACTCAAACCGGCCTTCAACAAAGACGGCACGGTTACCGCCGGCAACGCCTCGGGCATCAACGACGGGGCCGCCGCGGTGGTGATGATGAGCGCGGAAAAGGCAAAAGAGCTGGGCCTGGAACCGATGGCAAAGGTCCGCGCCGTTGCCTCCGGCGCGGTCGATCCGGCCTACATGGGGCTCGGGCCGGTGCCGGCGGTGCGCAAAGTGCTCAAGACGGCGGGCATGACCCTGAACGACATAGACACCATCGAGCTCAACGAGGCGTTCGCCGCCCAGGCCATCGGGTGTGCGCGCGAGCTGGGGATCGACCCCGAGCGTCCCAACGAAGTCGGAAGCGGGATCTCTCTGGGTCATCCCATCGGGGCCACCGGCGCCCGCCAGATGGTGACTGCCATGCACCTGATGAAGCGGAAGAACTACAGCACGGGAATGGTGACCATGTGCATCGGCGGCGGCATGGGCATGGCCATGATCGTGGAGCGGTAGGCGGCAGAGGTGGAGCCCCGCAGGATTCAACGAGCAACGCAGAAATGGTTCACCATGCAGCACGTGCCATGGACGATGCGCCGCAAACCCAGGGCGGGGCAAAGCGCCCGGCAAGCGCGGTCAGCCGTGTTGGGGCTTTACTTGATGCCCGGAAAATGGTAAAAAACCAATTTTAGAATGCAGGGGTTCCCCTGCCGGGGCGAATCGAGAGCGAAGGAGCCTGACAGCGATGAGTATCAGCAGAAAACTTGGAATTCTGGTGTTTTGCGCGGTGCCGGCCATCGTCGGCGGCGGAATCGTCTACTCCGTGTATCACAGCTATCCCGCTGTTGCCGCATATGAAGTCATGCTATTGCTGGCCGCCGGAGCCTGGATCAGCCGGTAAGACTTCCGGTCCGACGGCCGTGCCATTTCTTTCGGAAAAATGAGCGGTCCGGGCGGGTTTGATCGCAGCCTCCCGGACCGTTTTTTCCAAACGCCCTGCCCCGATTCGTCGCCCGAGGCAGCCGCACGGTTCCGGCATGCGGATCGTGCGCGCGAGACGACTTCCCGATTCCCAACCCTTCCGGATATCGATGATGTTCAGCACCCCGGCCCGGGGCCGACCGCCCCGGAGCCGGCATGAAAAGAAACGAGCGACAGCTCAGCATCAATAGGAAATCGTTCATGACCGCAACTGAAATCCCCACCGGCGTCAGCATCGAGCGTGAGATGAAAAAATCTTACCTCGATTACGCCATGAGCGTCATCATCGGCAGGGCGCTGCCCGACGTCAGAGACGGGCTCAAACCCGTCCATCGGCGGGTGCTCTTCGCCATGGGAGAGCTCAAAAACGACTGGAACAAACCCTACAAGAAATCGGCCCGCGTCGTCGGCGATGTCATCGGTAAATATCATCCCCACGGGGATGCCGCCGTGTACGATACCATCGTCCGGCTCGCCCAGGATTTTTCCATGCGCTATCCCCTGGTGGACGGCCAGGGAAACTTCGGGTCCGTGGACGGCGATCCCCCGGCGGCCATGCGGTACACAGAGGTTCGGATGGCCAAGCTGGCCCACGAAATGCTGGCCGATCTGGACAAAGAAACCGTAGACCTTGCGCCCAACTACGATGAGTCACTTGAAGAGCCGACGGTAATGCCGTCGAAGGTCCCGTCGCTGCTGATCAACGGCGCCGCCGGCATCGCCGTGGGCATGGCCACCAACATCCCCCCCCACAACCTGGGGGAGGTGACCGACGCCTTGAAGGCGCTCATCGACGATCCGGAGATTTCCATCGAAGCGCTCATGACCCATGTCCCGGGGCCGGATTTTCCCACCGGAGGGCTGATTTACGGGGTGGAGGGAATCCGGGACGCGTACACCACCGGAAGAGGGATCATCCGGATCCGGGGCCGGCTGATGGTGGAAGTAGACAAGCGAACCGGCGCCGAGACCATCGTCATCACCGAGATCCCCTACCAGGTCAACAAGGCCCGGCTCATCGAAAAAATCGCCGATCTGCTCAAGAACAAGCAGTTGGAGGGGATCCGCTATGTCCGTGACGAAAGCGACCGCGAAGGGATGCGGATCGCCATCGGACTGAAAAAGGATCAAGTGTCCGGCGTGGTGGTCAACCAGCTTTACAAGCACACCCAGCTGGCGACCAGCTTCGGCATCATTTTTTTGGCGATCGTGGACAACCGCCCCGAGCTGCTCAACCTAAAGGAGCTGCTCAACTGTTTTGTCCTGCACCGCAAGGAGATCATCATCCGCCGGACCCGCTTTGACCTGCGAAAAGCCGAGGAGCGGGCCCACATTCTGGAGGGGCTCAAGATCGCCCTGGACCACCTCGACGAAGTGGTTGCCCTGATCCGGGGGTCGAATACCCCCAAGGAGGCCAAGGAACGGCTGGTCGAACGGTTTTCCATGACCGAGATCCAGGCCCAGGCGATTCTCGACATGCGCCTTCAGCGGCTCACCGGTCTGGAGCGGGAAAAGATCCTCGAAGAGTACGAAAACGTGCTCAAGGACATCGCCCGCTTCAAGGAGATCCTGGGCAGCGAGCGGCTCGTGCTGCAGATCGTCAAAGAGGAGCTCGACGAGATCCGCAATGAATTCGACGATGTGCGCCGCACCGAGATCATCTCCGAGACCCGGGAGCTTACCATCGAGGACATGATCGTTGAAGAAGACATGGTGGTGACCATCTCCAACAACGGGTACATCAAGCGCAATCCGATCACACTCTACCAGAGCCAGCGCCGGGGCGGCAAAGGAAAGACCGCCATGGGCATCAAGGAGGAGGACTTCGTCCGGCTGCTGTTCGTCGCCTCCACCCACCACACGTTCATGTTCTTCACCAACCAGGGAAGGGTCTACTGGCTGAAAGTCTACGACATCCCCCAGGCGGGCCGACAGAGCCGGGGAAAGGCCGTTGTCAACCTGCTCAACTTCGCGCCCGACGAGAAGTTGACCACGGTGCTGGCGGTACCCAGCTTTGAGCCGGGCAAATATGTGCTGATGGCCACCCGAAACGGATCGATCAAGAAGACCGAGCTGATGGCCTTCAGCCGCCCCCGGGCCGGCGGCATCATCGCCATGGGCATGCAGGACAACGACGAACTGATCTCCGCACGGATCACGGACGGAACCTGGAACGTCTTTCTGGGGTCGTCTTTCGGAAAATCGATTCGCTTCCATGAGTCCGATGTTCGCCCCATGGGACGCACAGCCAAGGGCGTGCGGGGGATCCGGCTGGAAAAAGGAGACCGCATCGTCGGCATGGAGGTGCTCAGCCACGGCCAGACCCTGTTTACAGTAACGGAGAACGGCTTCGGCAAGCGTACCTCCATCGACGAGTATCCGGTCCACCGCCGCGGGGGCAAGGGCGTGATCACCATCAAGACCAACGAGCGAAACGGCCGGGTGGTGGGTATTTTGCTCGTCGGAGACGACGACGAGCTGATGCTGATGACCAACAGCGGCAAGCTGATTCGAATGCCGGTCAAGGGAATTTCGGTCATCAGCAGAAACACCCAGGGGGTCAAGCTGATGGACACCGAGCCTGGAGAACGGGTGGTCAGCGCCGCCTGGCTGGCAGAAAAAGAAGAATAAATAGAATCTCGGCGGAATCGCTTCGCGCTTCCCCCCAGATTTTATAAAAGGCGGCTCTGCCGCCAAAATATCAAAGAATTTGTTGAAATGGGTTGTTTCGACATTCACCATGGTGGTCTTTCTGCAACCCCCGCCGGCCGACGGCGGGGCTTGAAGGGCATGATAACAGTGTGGCTGCGCTGGCACAGGACCGGCGAACCGCTGTGAGGCAAATCGAACATGGAACATTTTACCGATATCGATCCTCGCGAAATGAAGATCGGCGTGGTGGGAGCCGGAAGCTGGGGTACGGCCCTGGCCCATCTGCTGAGCACCAAAGGATTTGCGGTCGATTTGTGGGTGTTTGAAGCCGAGATCGCCGAACAGGTCCGGGAAACCCGCGAAAACCGGGTTTTTCTGCCCGGGGTCCGGCTGCCGGAGAAGCTGGTCCCCTCCAACGACATCGAGCAGGTGGTGGCCGGCAAGCCGTTGGTTCTGGTGGTGGTCCCCTCCCACGTGATGCGGCAAACCGCCGGGCGCCTGGCTGAGTGCCTCGATGTCCGAAGCATCGTCGTGTCCGCCTCCAAGGGGATCGAAAACGAAACGCACCTGACCATGTCCGGTGTGCTGCGGCAGGTGGTTCCAAACCTCGGTGGCGACCGGATCGCCGTCCTTTCCGGACCCAGCTTCGCCAAGGAGGTGGCCCGCCAGGTGCCCACCGCCGTGACCGCCGCCTCCGAGGATCGTGCCACAGCCGATTTTGTCCAGCGCGTGTTTGCCGCCCCCTTTTTCCGGGTTTACGCCCACGAAGATGTCATCGGCGTGGAGCTTGGCGGAGCGGTCAAAAACGTCATCGCGATTGCCGCCGGAATCGTCGACGGGCTCGGATTGGGGCTCAACACCCGGGCCGCTCTGATTACCCGGGGGCTGGCCGAAATCCGCCGCCTGGGCGCAAAAATGGGCGCCAATCCCCGCACTTTCTCGGGACTTGCCGGCGTCGGAGACCTGATATTGACCTGCACCGGGGATCTGAGCCGCAACCATACCGTCGGCAAAAAGCTCGGCCAGGGAAAGAAGCTGAGCCAGATCCTCTCGGAGATGACGATGGTGGCCGAAGGGGTGCGAACGGCCAAATCGGTGTACAACCTGTCGCGAAAGCTGGACGTGGAGATGCCGATTTCCCATGAGATATACCGCATCCTTTACGAGGAGGAGGCGCCGAAGGTAGCCCTGAAGCGGCTGATGACCCGCGATCTGAAGGCCGAGATGGATGAGGACAGGGAAGCGACAGAAAATGCCTAAAATGAGCTATAATGCCTAAAATGCCTAAAATTGAGCGGAAAACGGCAGAGGGCCGCCGAAATCCAAGAGGCGCAAGGGAGGCACTACCAACGGTTCCGGAGCAAAGGTCGAATCGGTCCCACCAAGAGGGGAATCTCGCTCACCACCGAAACGACGGAGCGAAGCGACACCACCATTTTAGGCATTATAGCTCATTTTAGGCATTTTAGGCATTCCGGATATTTTAGGCATTCAATCAAGGGTCATCCACCTTTCACCCGTGCGAGGTGACGCCATGTCCGGCAAACCGCCCCACAAGGGAGAGGGCCACCGCCGCCGGCTGCGGGAGCGGTTTCTCACCGACGGTATAGGCGGATTTCACGACTACGAAGTGGTCGAACTGCTGCTGACCCTGGCAACCCCCCGAAAGGACTGCAAGGACGCCGCCAAGGCGGCCTTGAAGCGCTTCAAGACCCTGCAGGGGGTGTTGGAAGCGCCGGATCACTCCCTTCAGCAGGTGGATGGCATCGGACCCAAAAACGTGTTCGGGCTGCGGCTGATCAAGGCCGTGGCGGACCGCTACCTGGAAAAAAAGCTGATCGGCACCGATCCGGTAAGAAACTCGCAAGAGCTGTTCGACTTTCTTTATCACCGGATTCGGGACACCCACCGCGAGCGTTTCCTTGCGCTGTTTCTCGACGCCAAGAACCGAATCACCGACATCGAGACCCTTTTCATCGGCACCCTGACCGGCAGCAGCGTCTATCCCCGGGAGGTGGTCGCTGCGGCCCTGGAAAGGCATGCGGCCGCCGTTATTTTCGCCCACAACCATCCTTCCGGAGAACCGGAGCCTTCGGCCGAAGACATGGCTTTGACCCGGCAGCTCGTCTTTGCCTGCGGCCTGGCGGGCATCATCGTTCACGAGCATTTGATCGTGGGCAACAACCGCTACTTTTCGTTCGCAGACCAGGGGTACATCCGCCGGATCAAAGAGGAACTGGACCGTTTTGTCGCAACCTGAATATATGTCGGCTCAATGAGGGTGACGTTTTTTCACCGCCGGGACACCGGGGACGCAGGGGATGCGCAGAAAAAATGAATGAGGTTTTCTCTGCGCCCTCAGCGTTTCGGCGGTAAGCCTTCTTAGGGCCGACAGCCAACCCAAGCTTGGCAACAGGAGCCTGTTTTTCATGACGAAAACCGACCCCAAAAAGCCGATGCTGCCCGACTGCTACGGCCGGCTCGATATCGTGTTTCCCAAGGCAAAGGAGGGGCTGCGCTCCTCCCCCATTGCCTGCATGGCCTGCGTATTCAAGACCGAATGCCTGCGAAAGGCTATGAAAGGAACAGACGGCGCGGCCGTGCGCGAGGAACAGGTGGACCGGGCGTATCGAAGCGGCATGATGGGCTTTTTCGAGCGCTGGTCGAAAAAGAAGATGCTTCATCGGAGAAAAAAACAACAGTGATCCCCGGATAAAATCGCTTTCGCGGTTTTGCACCAGATTGGTCGTTGACAAGTGTCTAAAATAATTGTATTAATAAAATACCCCCCGCGGAGGACCTGCCCGGCCGCGGGTTTTGCTCCCGGCAGGCATAGATTTCGCCCAACCTGGATCTCCGGAGGTCAAGTTGGCACCACACTGGACTGTCAGAGAGGCGCTCAGCCAAAGAAACAAGCTGCGGCGCTCCTACTATGAACTGCTCAGGGATCAGCTCGACGAGTTTATGGTCGATTACACGCTGATTCAATCCTATGAGCGTTTTTGTTCCGACAAGAAAGACTACCCCTTTGTGGAAATGCGGGAGCTCAAACCCCGCGCCCGGATTCCCGACTTCGAATACGACTGTCAGAACTCGGCGCTGGTGATATTCGTCGAGGACACCATCCCCAAGGAGCACAAAAAATACATCCGCTTTTTCGACTCCAACAAGGCCACCAAAAAAAATCTGCTCAGCTCCAAATCGCTTTCCCTGGACGACGGATTCGACCGGAACCAGAAATACCTGGAGTCGGTGCAGTTCTTCGACTTCATCAACATCCTGATGCCGATCGATTACGCCCTTCTTATCCAGCGGGACGAAACCGTCTCCCGGGACCGCTACGTGCTTTCGCATTTCCACGTGCGGATCGATTGGCCCATTGCCGAGGCGGCAGAAGATCAGGCGCGCTCCCTGCGATATATTTCAAAGGATCTTTACGAAAAGGGAGAGAAATACGCAGAAGACATTCAGAAGAAATTTTTCGAGTACTACGGGGTTCCTGCCATGGCCGGCGGCCGGCGCACGGCAGCGAGCGTGGCCGCGCAATACCTGAGAAGGATTTCTTGCATCTCCACGGTATACGTCGGCAGCAGCGAATCCAGGGCCCTGATCCGCATCTCTGAGCGGGGGGTTTCCAAGACCGTCCTGGCCAAGCTCAAGGCGGAAACGATCCAGCAGATTGCCGAGGCCAACCGCATGACCCCGCAGAGCTTTTTGAAGAATTTCAGCAGTGCCCGGGAGGGAAAGGACGGGGTCTTCATCCTCCAGACCATCTACTACCTGACCGACCACGCGAGGCCGCCGGAAGACGGCAAGCTGCGGGAACTCAAGCCCGACCTGAACTGGCTTACGGTCGAATCCCAGCTGTTGATGCCCAAGCCGGGCGTGCGCAAGCACATGCCGATCCCGGTCAACTTGGTCTACGGCACCTGAACAGGGACAGGGAAAGGGGATCGACTTTGCCGGCATGGTGCGGCGGCGGGTGTCTAAAGGTTGAGGAGCATCGCGGTTTCGTCGCAGTCCGGAAACTTGACGCAGAGCATGCAGTCCGACCAGATCTTGAGCGGGAGATCGGACCGGTCGATTTTCTGAAATCCGAACCTGCGGAAAAAGTCCGGGCGGTAGGTGAGGGTAAACACCTGGCTGACTCCGAAAGACCGGGCGTCTTCTATGGCGGTTTCGGTCAACGCCCGGCCGATGCCCTGCCCGACGTGCTGCGGCGCCACGGCCAGTGAACGGATTTCGGCAAGATCCTCCCAGCAGATCTGCAGTGCGCAGCAGCCCATCATCGGTTCTCCGGAGTCCCTTTCGTATACGAAGAAATCCCGCACGTGGTCATAGAGCTTGCTCAGCGGTCTGGGGAGCAGTTCGCCGCGGTTGCCGTAAAACTGGAGAAGCCGATGGATCTCCTTTATGTCGCCGATGGCCGCTTTTCGAATCATGGATCGAATATTTTCAGGCCGTGTCGATAAAATGGAAATGGGTGAAAAGCCTATGTGTTGTGAACCGTCCAACCCACGGCCGCCGGGGACATCAAGCCTGCTGACGGCCGACCGGTTGCCCCTATAGCATTGTTTTGGACCGAGAGAAAACATAAAAAATCTCAAAAGGAGCGGTTGCTTGACCCAGACCGAAGCGTCAAAAAAGAAAGAACGAGCCCTTCTTCGCCTTCGGGAGGCGGTCCCCCGGCTATGCCGGAGTCTCGATGTTTCTCCGCCGCCCCGGACGGAAGGATGGGAGCACGCCTTCGACAGCAAGCTGCTGCCGCGGATTTCGCCCGACTTTCCCCTGATGGCCGCTATCTGCGGAGGCGGGTCGTCGGGGAAGTCCACCCTGTTCAATGCCCTGGCCGCAGCGCCTCTTTCGCCGGTCGGCGGCAGCGCTGGAATCAACCGCCGCGTCCTGGTGGGCGGCTGCAAACGCGCGCTGCAGCGGGATGACATCGTTTCGGTCCTTTTCGCACCGTTTGGCTGTCCTCCCGAGCCGATTTCCTCCACTGCCCAGCTCGCCGAGCCGGGCTGTCCGGTCTATGCCGCCGCCGAAGCCCTGCCGCCCGGACTGCTGCTTCTCGACACCCCGGATTTCGACACCGGTGCCCGGGGCCGCTACACGAACCGGGAGGTGACGCGCCAGGCACTGGAGGCCGCCGATGTCCTCATCTACATTTTTACCAATTCCAACTACAACAACCGGGACAACACCGATTTCATCTCCAGAATGCTGACCGGCATCGGCCGGCGCCGCTGCTTTTTGATTTACCGGGCCTATCCGAGCTTCTCCGACGAACAGGTGAAAGACCACGCCATGGTCGTTGCCCGCAATCTTTACGGAAAAGAGGTCAACGAAGCCCTGCTCGGAATTTACCGGGCAGACGAGGACAATGACGTGGCCGCCGGAAAAAAACCGATGTTCCTGAGACCGGTTCCGCGGGGGGGCGCCGGCTTGTTTGACGCCCTGGCGGCCATCGATCCGAGAAAGGAGCGGGGCACGCTTCAGGACGCCATCGTTTCAGACGTGCTGGAGTCGATCCGGGCCATCGTGGGCCGTGGCCGACTCCGCCGCGCTGCGCTCGGCCTTTACCTGGACGCGCTTGCCCTTGCCCAGAGCCGTTGCGTGGCCGCCGCGCTGCGCCAGATGCCGATGGACGCGGTCATGCGCCGGTTTGCCGACATCTGGCTGGCCACCGATCCGGCTCATATCCGCTTGATGAGAAAGGCCGGCGGCGTCGTCGAGGCTCCCCTGCGCCTGTTGACGGCCCTCGCCCGGAAGGCCGGGCCAAAGGCGGAAACAGAGCCGGCATGGACGGGGAGCGGATTTGAAAAGGCCGTGGAAGAGGATTTGATCAGTGCCCTGCACCGGCTTTATGCCCATGCAGTGGGGCCCGAAGTTTCGGCCGCCGGGCCGCTTTCAGATCCTGCCGTCCGGCGTATGGAGCAGACGGCGGCTGCGGTTCTTTCCGCTTCGGAGGGCTCGCCCGGCGGCAGTCCGGCAATGGAGACTGCAGACGGCGGCAGGGAGCTGAAATTCCGCGTGCCGGCGCCCGGGGAGCTGGCCGAGGTCCGCCAAAAACTGGAACAGCGCCCCTGGCAGGAGATCGCAGCATCGGTGCTTCGGCACAAAGACCGGATTGTTCGATTTTCCGCCGAAATGGACCGTGAGCTGGAAGAATTGGCGGATTCCCTGCGTCAGCAGATGGGTTTCTGGGGCCAGGTCCGCCAGACCTTTTCGGCACTGCTCAACATTTTGCCGGCAACCGCTGCGGTGACCTACGTACTGCACACGGGAGATCCGGCCGGCGCCGCCGGGATCAAGGTCAAGCTCACCGGACTGTTCGGACTCCACGACCTGTATGCCCTGGTGGCGATTCCGGCCACATCGGGAATGAAGAAAGCAGACCGAAGGCAGCTCGAGTCCCTGTTGATTCCCATAGCCCGGGCGTGGCTGACGCGGAAGCTAGACGTGGTCCGCGGCCTGTTCGAAGCCCAGATCACCGGCCCGATCGAGCAGGCCGGCCGCGACCGCGTCCGCGAGGCCAAAACCCTGATCGAAGAGATCGAAAGGGATCTGAACCGATGCGAAGACCAAAAATAGCCGGCGCAACCGAACAGATGCTCCAGGCCCATGGCCGGCTTGCCGGGTTCCGGCACCGGATCGAAGGCCTCCGGCAGCGGCTCGGGGAACTTGCCCTGTGGCGGCCGGCTGTGGGGCTGGCGCGCCAGGCGCAAGAGGCGGCCAGGCTGGTGGAAGGAATCCAGCACCGGCTGGAAAAAAAGCTTGTCGTGACCCTGATCGGCCCCTGCGGCTCCGGAAAATCGACGCTGCTCAACGCCCTTGCCGGAGTGGACAACCTTTCCCCGACTGGGATCGATCGGCCCACCACCCGGCAGGTCGTCATCTTCGGCAAAGACGCCGCCGACATCGATGCCTTTGCCGCGCTTTACCCGGAGCTGCCGGTGCGGATGAAAACCGCCGAATCGGCCCGGAGCCTGGATCACCTGCTGCTGGTCGACACCCCCGACACCGACAGCAGCGAAGCCGAATCGTATCGGTCGGTGGTCGATGCGGTGGTTTCAGCCAGCGATGTCCTGCTTTGCGTCTTCGATGCGGAAAACCCCAAGCGGCGGGACCATGTCGACTTTCTGGCCCCCTACGTGCAGCGTTTCGACGGGGACTCACTGGTGGCGGTCCTCAACCGCTGCGACCGGCTTGACGAAGAAGAGGTCAAAAACCGCATCGTCCCGGAATTTTCAGCCTATCTTCACAGCGCCTGGGCGCGGCCGGTCGACACTCTCCTTTGCACGTCGGCCAGAAGCCACCTGGCGGCGCCGGGGTGGGATCCGTCGGCGACCCCGCGGCACGGTTTCGACCAGTTCGAGCAACTGCATGAACTGATTTTCGGTGCCTTCAACCGGCCCGGATTCGTCGTCGATCGCCGGCTGGAAAACGCCGGACGCCTTTGCCGGTACATCGAGGCGCAGGTTCGCACCGCCGTCGGCCGACACCGCCCGGCGATCGTCGATGCCGGGCGGCTGATTCTCGATGCGGAAAAGCGCGCGGCCGACGCCGGGTTCCAGGCCCTGGAGCAGGAAGTCGCCGACGCCCAAACAGAGATCCATACCGCCCTTTACCGCCGACTGGCCCAGCGGTGGGTCGGGCCGGTGGGATGGATGACGGCGACGTGGGCCCGGCTGCTGAGCTTCGGCTCCGGGATTTCGTCGTTTTTGCGAGGCGGCGGTACAGCGCTGCTTTCCCTTGCCGCAGGGGGACGAAGATCGTCCAAATCCGGGGGGCAAAGCCCTTTTCCGGGGGCGCTCAAGAGCGTCCGGTCGGTCCTGGCCCGGGATTGGCCCGCCATCGCCGAGGCGCTGGTCAAGGGGGGGTTCGAACCTTCCGTGAGGCGGATCGAAGATGTGCTTCCCGGGCTCGGAGACCGTCTCCGGTCCCTTTCAGACCGATGGGAGGAGGCGCTTTTCACCGAGATCGACAGGGCCGCGGCAGGGCTCAGCCATCCCCTTTTGCAGGCGTTGTTCAATCTGCCCATCGTGGCCGTCCTGCTTCATGCCGGATGGCGGACCGTGGCCGACTACTTCTCCGGAAACGTCCTGCCGGTGGCGTTTTTTCTGCATACGCTGCTGATGGTGGGCATCGCCCTGGTGTTGACATTTTTTCTTTTTCAGACGCTGATTCGGCTGATCGCCGGCCAGCGGCGCATTCTTAGAAGAACCCTGAAGCGGGCGCTGGGGTCGTCGGCGGAGCTTCGGCCCCTGACGGAAAGCGAGATCGGCGTCCGGATCGAGGCGTTTTTCGCCCTGGAGGCGATGGTGGCCGAAGAAGGGGAGAAATCCCCGGAAGAGGTCGTTGACCGGTAGGCCGGAGGTCTGAAAATAAGACGACAGATGACAGACGACTGACGACAGAAAGGGCAGGAGGTCGGACTTCTGACCCGGACATCAGCTACTTTTCAGCCCCGGCGTCCCGTTCTCGTACGGGATCTGATCATGTCTTGAACCTTCTCAGGCCGTCACCCCCTGCAGAGTCGGAATCTGCGGCTGGCCCCATTCTCGCATCGTTTGGGTTTTGGGATTTGCTGCTTGTAGCTTGCCTGTGATTTGGTGCGTGAGATTTGGAAATTTTCTGTCTACGATTCTCCGGGTACGGACAGACCGTTACCGTTGCAGAATGATCCGCCGGCGGGTACTTTATCTTGTCAGCGTAAAGAAACGGTGATAGTTTACCGCGCCATGAAACAGTATGTCATTGATGAAATCCGGCCCGGCGAGCGGAAGAAGCTCAAGGATTACCTGGACGAGCACTTTTGCGATCCTGCCATGGACGGGATTTATTGGATACCGCTCGAAGAGGATCTGCTTTCCGAGACCCAGCGGCAGCATCGGGACTGCCAGCCTCTTTATTTTGCTGTGGAGCTCGGCGAAGATGCGCTGGCCTGCGAGCTGCTGGTGCGCACCCGGCAGCGGGTGCGGTGCGACTGCATCGCTTACGCTTCGGAGAAACAGCGCAACTGGATGATTCAGGTGGTGGATGCGATCTTTGAAAAGCTCGAGCTGCACACCTGAGGCCGGAAAGCCGAACCGACCATGATTCAGACTGTACTGACCATACTCTGGGTGGTCTTTTCCACCATCGTTTTCGGTACGGCCGCCATTTTGGCGGCGCCCTTTTCCAGAACCGGGAATTTCGTCCACCTCATCGCCCGGACCTGGGGCTACTCGATTCTGGTGGCCAGCCGGATACGGGTGAGCGTATTGGGGCAGGAAAATTTCGATCCCTCCCGTTCTTACATCTTCATGTCCAACCACCAGAGCAATTTCGATATTCCGGTGCTGCTGGCCCACCTGCGCTGCCAGTTCCGCTGGCTGGCCAAGGCCGAACTGTTCAGGATCCCGATTTTCGGCCGCGGCATGCGCGGGGCGGGCTACATTCCCATCGATCGTTCCGACAGAAGGGCGGCCATGGAAAGCCTTCAGCAGGCGGCGGAAACGATTCGAAACGGCACCTCGGTGATGATCTTTCCCGAGGGGACCCGAAGCCGGGACGGTGTGCTTCGATCCTTTAAAAAAGGCGGATTCATCCTGGCGGTAGACGCCGGTGTGCCGATCGTTCCGGTGCTCATCTGCGGGACGTTTCAGATCATGCCCCGAAGCAGCCTGCGGATTCGAAGCGGCCGGGTCTGTGTGCAGATCCTCGAACCGATCGAAACCGCAGGCTACGGTAGAAAGCAGAAAAACGAGCTCTTAGAAGCGGTCCGCAGCCGAATGCTGGAGGCCCAGCAGCAGCTGTCGGAGGGCACGCCATGCTGAAGATCGTCGCCCTGGGCGGGCTCGGCGAGATCGGCCTGAACATGATGGTGCTCGAATACGGGGACACCATGTTCGTGGTCGATGCCGGATTGATGTTTCCGGAAGATTACATGCTCGGGGTCGACTATGTGATCCCGGACATGACCTTTTTGCGGCAGAACGCCGGCAAGGTCGCCGGCGTGGTTCTCACCCATGCCCACGAGGATCACATCGGTGCGCTTCCCTACCTGCTCCGGTCCATCAACTGTCCGGTGTTCGGAACGCCCTTTACCCTCGGCATGGTCCGGCACCGGCTCGAAGAACAGGATCTATTGAGCCAGGCGCAGCTTCACGAAATTCATCCCGGTGAGCGCCTTCGTCTCGGGCCCTTCGAAATGGAGTTCATCCGGGTGGGGCACAGCGTAGTCGAGGGAATCGGACTGGCCATCGAAACGCCGGAAGGCCGGATCATACACACCGGCGATTTCAAGATCAGCCATCCGCGGATGTCGGACATGGGCACCGACATCGACGCATTCGCCCGCTACGGCCAGCAGGGGGTATTGGCCCTGCTGTCGGATTCGACCAATGTGGAAAAAGAGGGCTTTACGATTTCAGACAGGGAGATCGGAGATCGTCTGGCCAGCATCGTCGCCGACAGCGGCGGTCGTGTGATCGTGGCGCTGTTTGCCTCCAATATTCTGAGGATTCAGCAGATTGTGGACGCGGCGTTGGCCTGCGGCAGGCGGCTGTGCATCAACGGCAAGAGCATCGAGGTCAGCGTCAGGCTGGCCAAGGAGCTGGGCCACATCCGCATTCCTCCGGGGGTGGAGGTCGACATCGATGAGGTCCGCAACTTTCCCGATGAGGAGATGGTGATCGTCACCACCGGAAGCCAGGGAGAACCGATGTCTGCTCTTGCCCGGATGGCTGCCGGAGCCCACAAGCAGATCAAGATCCGGCGGGGCGATACGGTGGTTCTTTCCTCCAAGTTCATCCCCGGAAACGAGAAGGCCATCGCCAGCATCATCAATCACCTGTACCGGCGCGGCGCGGATGTGATCTACGAGAAAATATCGGAAATCCACGTCTCCGGACACGCGTTCAAAGAGGAGCTCAGGTCGATGATGCTCCTGACGCGTCCCCGGTACTTTATTCCGATTCACGGTGAATACCGGCACCTGGTGCTTCACGGCCGGCTTGCCAGAGAGGCCGGCATCGCCGCCGACCGGATACTGATCGCCGAAAACGGGCAGACCATCGTCTTTGAAGGGGGCGTCGGGCGGGTGGAGGAAAAGGTCAGAACCGGCCGCATCCTGATCGACGGAAAGGGCATCGGCGACGTGGGCAGAAGCGTCCTCAAGGAGCGGCGGCTGCTGTCCGAAGACGGCCTGGTGGTGGTGACCATGGCTTTTGACGAAGAAACCGGGATTGTGGTATACGGACCGGAACTTGTCTCCCGGGGGTTCGTCTTCGAGCAGGATACAGGGCACCTCCTGCAGGATGCTCAATGCGTGGTTTTGGAGATTGTCGAAGAAGTCGATCCTGCGACCCCCAACCGGGTCCAGGAGATCCGCTCCCGGCTGCAGACGGCGCTCAGGCAGTACTTTTTTTTCACCATCGGAAGGCGTCCGGTCATTCTTCCCTTCCTGCTGGAAGTCTAGATGACATCGCTGGGCGCTGTCATTGGAGGCGGCTGCGCCGCCTAAGTACATGCGGGCGTAATTATGGTGACGATGGTTTCACCGCAGAGGCGCCGAGGGCGCACAGGATACGCAAACGAATATATAAAAGATTTCCTCTGCGCCCTCTGTGTCTTGGCGGTGAACCTCCTTTGATCTGAAATACGTCACCGAAATTATGCCATCGAGCACTAAGGGTAACGATAGTTGCATTCAATTTCGTTCATTTTTTTTAAAGCACCGGGAGCACGAAACCGCTATCGCTCGAGCCTCGGGGGGCAATGCGCAGAGAAATTGTCGGCATATTTCTTTTCTTCCTGGTCATCTTCACGCTGATCAGCCTGATCTCCTACAGCCCCCGGGACCCTTCGATCCACAACGTCGGGACGGCAGGCCAGATCCATAATCTGTTCGGCTGGGTCGGTGCCCAGGTGGCCGGTATCCTGGTGGGACTGTTCGGTGTCGGCGCCTTCTGGATCCCGGCCCTGTTGCTGCTTTCTTCCGTCCACATTTTTTCCGGCCATCCAAGCCCGAGGCGTGTCCTGGCCCTGACCGCGGGGGGCGGGATTCTGCTGGTGATCACCACCGGCAGTCTGCTCTCGCTTCAGCAGCATCACTACATCCTCTTTGGCAGCCGCTTTTCCGCGGGCGGCATCGTCGGGATCCCGATGGCGTCCTTTCTGGTTCGGTACGCCAATTCGACCGGGTCGGTCCTCGTGCTCGCGGTGCTGTGGCTTGTCGGCTTTATCCTGACCACCGGTTTTTCCCTGGTTCGATTCAGCCGGCGTGCGGTCCATGCAGGTTCCTTCGGCGCCCACCGGATCCGGACCTTCTGGATCAAATGGAAGGAGCGGCGTCAGAAGGTCAAAAAGAGGACCCTGGCGGAGAAAAAGCGCGTCAAGGAGCCGCGGCAGGAGATCAGGATCCAGGTTCCGGAGCCCAATCCGGTCAAGGAGGTACCGGCGCCCAAGCAGGAAGTCTTCGAATTCATGCGGTCGGAGGTTAGTTTTCAGCTGCCTTCGGTCAGCTTTCTCGACGGGCCGGAACACCGGCCGGTGTCGGCCGACGACGACAACCTGAAGATGCAAAGCAAGCTTGTGGAAAAGAAGCTGGAGGACTTTGGCGTCGCCGGGCAGGTGGTCTCGGTTTCCCCGGGACCCGTGGTGACCACCTTCGAATACGAGCCCGCGCCGGGGGTCAAGATCAACCGGATCGTGAACCTATCCGACGACCTGTCTCTGGCGCTACGGGCTACCAGCATCCGGATCGTGGCTCCCATCCCGGGCAAGGCGGCCATCGGCATCGAAATTCCCAATACCGACCGGCAGCTGGTTCGTTTCAAGGAGATCGTCGTCTCTTCGGTGTTCGAGAAGTCCAAATCGCCCTTGACCCTCTGCCTGGGCAAAGACATCGTGGGCAACCCTGTGGTGGCCGAGCTCGACCGGATGCCCCATCTGCTGATTGCCGGCGCCACCGGAACCGGAAAAAGCGTGGCCTTGAACGCCATGATCTGCAGTTTCCTTTACAAGGCGTCGCCGGACAAGGTGCGGATGATTCTCATCGACCCGAAGCGGATCGAGCTCAATCACTACGACGGCATCCCCCACCTGATCACCCCGGTGGTCACGGACGTCAAAAAGGCGACCAATGCGCTGTTCTGGGCCGTAAGCGAGATGGAGCGGCGCTACGAGCTGCTGTCGGAAAAACGGGTCCGCAACATCCGGCAGTACAACCAGAAGATCGCCAAGGAAAAGCCGGCCGAAGGCCAGGACCCGGATCGGCCGCTTCCCTTTATTGTTATCGTTATCGACGAGCTGGCCGATCTGATGATGGTGGCATCCCGGGACGTGGAAGTGGCCCTGACCCGCCTGGCGCAGATGGCCCGGGCCGCCGGGATTCATTTGATTCTGGCCACCCAGCGCCCGTCGGTGGACGTGCTCACTGGCATCATCAAGGCCAATTTTCCGACCCGCCTCACCTTTCAGGTCTCTTCCAAGACCGATTCGCGTACGATCATCGACGCCAATGGCGCAGAAAATCTGCTCGGCAGCGGGGATATGCTCTTTCTGCCGCCGGGCACGGCAAAGCTGCAGCGGATTCACGGGGCCTATATCGACGAAGCGGAGCTGGCCCGGATCATCGATTTTCTGAAGATCCAGAGAGGCCCCGAATACGACGAAAGCGTCACCGAGGCGCCGGAAAAATCGCTCGACGAGGCCGACGACGCGGAAAAAGACGAAAAATACGACGAGGCCGTCTCTTTGGTGACCCAAACGCGCCAGGCCTCCATTTCCATGATTCAGCGCCATCTGCGCATCGGCTACAACCGGGCCGCCCGGATCATCGAGGCCATGGAAAAGGAGGGCATCGTGGGCCCGGCCGACGGGGCCAAAGCCCGGGAGGTGCTGGTCAGGGGGTATGATGATGTGCCCTGATAAAAATGCCTAAAATGAGCTAAAATGCCTAAAATGACTAAAATGGAAGGACGAGGACCGGCATGAGGCGTGCGATACCCGTGGTCAGCCAAAGCGCAGTTTCCGCATTTGCATGAGATGCCGGTCGAAGTCGAGCTTTACCAGAAAGAGTTCGCCCATTTGATATGGATCGGAACCCCTGAAATGCCAAAACGCCGGAGCGAAGCGACTCTTCAAGTTTAGGCATTTTAGCTCATTTTAGGCATTTTAGGCATTCCCGTTGTATTGCTTCCCGTCAGACCAATGCCGTTATCAACTGTTCCCAACCGACCGATGAGGTTCAACACCCCATGCCCTTCCCCGCAGGCCTGTTTTCCCGAACCAAGGGGTTTTTGAAGGAAAGCGAGGGGCGCTGTCTTTACGAGACCGCCCTGGAGGCGGCCCTGCTGGGCCCCTGTATGGAGATCGGCGGCTACTGCGGCAAGTCGACCCTCTGTATCGGCACTGCCTGCAAAGAGCGAGGCGCCGTTTTGTTTTCCGTGGACCACCACCGAGGCTCAGAGGAGCAGCAGCCCGGTCAAGAATATTTCGACCCGGCGCTGTTCGACAGCACCGCCGGCCGGATCGACACGTTTCGGGTTTTTCGGCAGACCCTGGAGCGGGCCGGGCTGGAGCAGAGCGTGGCTCCCATTGTCTGCAGATCCTCGGTAGCCGCGCGGCAATGGGCCACGTCCCTTTCCATGGTGTTCATCGACGGAGGGCACTCCTTTTCCGACGCCTATACGGACTACAACGGATGGGCCGGCCACATCGTTGCCGGCGGACGGCTGGCGATCCACGATATTTTCCTCGATCCGGCCGAGGGGGGACAGGCGCCGCACCGGATCTATCGGCTGGCCCTTGGCTCCGGGTTGTTCGCCGCCGGGAAGATGGTCGACACCCTGGGGGTGCTCCGCAGGGTATTTCCCGGACAACTCCCGGATGAGGCTTGTCGCGATCGATGAGAAGCAAACAACGGTTCATGCAAAAATACAGGGTTTGCGGTATTTCCCTGCCCCCGGCTGGCTGTGCATAATCACCTCGAATCCGGTATCAGGGGTGTTCACCCCCGGCCGCCTTCGGGCTGTGCTTGAACGATCCGCGCTGAATGGTTCACAAATTATGTCTTTCCGCCTTTGCCGAAGGACATGACCACGAAAGGAGACCCCATGTTGCACATCGGCCATTTTTCATTCGATGAACGCGATGCCCGGGGAAATCCCCGCCACGGGTACTTTACCTGCCTGATCGACGCCGCTGATCCGGAAGAAGCGACCGCCAAGTTCGGAGAGCACATTTTGCAGATGAAGAAAAAAGAAGACGTCTTTGCGAACATGGCGGCTGTTTACCTGGAAGACGTCATCAAGGTGGAGGCGGTTCCGGAAGAACCGATCGTCACCTGGCTGCAGTCTTCGCAAGGCGAGTTTCCAAAGTCGATCAGCCATTCGCTGCCTGCCGTGATCAAAGACGGCATCGAGGCCTTCGGTCTGCCCTCCAACGTGGACAAGCACGAAGCCGCCAAAGGGGGGGGATACATGGTATCGGAGCCGTTTATCCGGTTCGATTAGCAGGCGGTTTGACCGTCTTGTTGCCGGCATACCGCAGCCCCATTCCAGACCGCTCCGCAGTCTCGCCGTTTTCCTTCGTAAAAAACGAAAGGTTCCCGGCTCAGGGTCGCATCTCTAGCCTGTTGGCCGATCTTGACTCTCCTCACCCCTGGTATCAAAACCTGAAGGAAATCGAGGAGCACGTGGCCGGTTCATGCAGTCTGGCGAATCGGCGCCGGCTTCCAGAAATCGTGGCTGAACAGGCGGGATGCCGGGGTCAGGCCGTAGAGAAGATCTGCGGCGAGCAGAACCGCGGCGCCGGTCCAGGCGGTCTTTTCCGTCGTATAGATCACGCCGTCGGGAAAGGTGACGCCGGTCCAGAAAGCCCCGTCGGCGTATTTCTTGTCCGCCGCCCAAAAAAGCACTTTTTCCGCATCGGAAAGTCTTCCCATGGCCGCAAGGGCCAGGGAAAGCTCAGCGGTTTCGGCCATGGTCGTCCAGGCCCGGTCTGAGACGCATCGAATCCCCCATCCCGGGACGGCAAACGTTTTCCAGCCATGGTCGATTCGTTTTTCAGCATCCTCTCCGGTGACGGCGCCGGAGAGCACCGGGTAGTACCAATCCATGGAAAATCGCGCTTTGCTCGGATCAAAGAGGTTCGGTTTTGTGCGGATCGACTCGCCGAGGCGGACCCTGGCCGCGGTCCACCGCGGCATTCTTTCTCCCAGCCGTTCGGAAATCTTCAGCGCGGCGCCGAAGCTCAGATACATGGAGGCGCATCCGGTGAGCAGGGTGCGTTCGGAGATGCTCCCGTCGGCGCGTTGCGCCCAGGGGATGTGCCCCTCGGGGCGCTGAAGGCCGACCACGTAGTCGACGGCCCGTCTGACGCAGTCCCACATCCGGTGTAAAAAACCGTCGTCGCCGCTAACGAGATAGTGGTGATAGGCCCCTACGGCGATGTAGGCGGTCATGTTCGCATCCTTGTAGGCGCCGTTGGCAGGTTTTCCGCCCCTGTACTCCGACCACCAGCTTCCATCGGCAAGCTGGGTTCTGACGGACCAGGCATAGGCGGCTTCGGCGGCACGTCGGTGTCCTGCCACGTCCAGGCCCATGGCGCTTTCCACGTGGTCCCACGGATCGGTTTTACCGCCTGTCGACCAAGGGATCTCACCGTCCTCCTTTTGGACGGAGGCAATGAAGTCCCCAGCGGCCGGGATATCTGCCAGCAGAGGCACCGGTTTTGGCCGGGCCGATGTCGCCCCGTGGGTCATGTCTGTTCCTTTCTCAGATAGAAAACCACGCTTTTACCGAGCACCGGATTCAGGAGCCGCTCCAGGGTTTGGGTGATCCACGGCTTTTTCATCATGTCCCAGACCAGCAACCGGTGATAGAGCGCCACCGGCGAAAACTTGTCGCTTTCAGGGTCCGCCAGGCACTTGAGCCACCAGTAGGGGGTGTGCAACGCGTGGGCATATCCCCGGCCCCACAGCCGAAACCCGCATCCGGCCAGCAGCCGGCAAAGCTCGGCTTCCCGGTAGATCCGAACATGACCGCCGCTGGCACTGCGATAGGATTCGGACAGGGTCCAGCAGAACCGCTCCGGGAAAAAGCGGGGCACACTTACGACCAGGCTCTTTCCGGGCTTGAGCACCCGGGAGAGTTCGGCGGCAGCTCTCCGGTGATTCCTGACATGTTCGAGCACCTCTGCGCAGAGCACCAGGTCGAAGGTATGATCGTCAAAGGGCAGGTTCAGCAGGTCGGCCCGGGCAAGCGCCCAGCGGCCTGCGACCGGCGCCGCCCGGTTTTCGACGGCCATGCGGTCCCGGCAGCCGATCAGATCCTCGCCGCATCGGTCGGCGCCGCAGACAAAGACGTTCCTGCACCGGGCCAAAGCGGCCACGTGCCGCCCGTTTCCGCAGCCGATGTCAAGGATCCGATCCCCGGGGGCGGTGTTCAGGCGCCTAAGATCGACGGTGATCATCGATGACCTCTCTGTACACGGCTTCGGTTCGCCGGGCGGCCCGCTCCCAGGTGAACTGGCTCAGCACCCGGCGCCGTCCGGCCGCTCCCAGCTCGGCCGCCAGCTGAGGGTGATCGTAGAGGGTTTCGACCGCCCGGGCCAGGGCCGCCGGATCGGCCGGCGGCACCAGCAGGCCGGCCTTGCCCACCACCTCGGGCAGGGCGCCGCCGGTGGTGCTGATCACCGGAACGGCGCAGGCCATGGCCTCTCCGGCCGGAAGACCGAACCCTTCGTACACCGAGGGAACCACCGCCATTTCAGCACGGGCATACTGGCGCACATATTCTTGGTGGTCGATGCGGCCGGTGAAGGTCACTTGTTCGCCGATGCCGAGCCGGGCGATGAGTTTTTCGATGCCGCCGCCCTTTTTCGGGCGGCCGATCACCACCAAATGCAGTCGCCTGGCACCGTCCACGGCGGCCAAGGCCTGTAGCAGATGGTAGAGGCCTTTTAGCGGGGTGTCGGAGCTGTTGGTGACGATGATCCGGCCCCTTTCCCGGGGGATGCCGGGCATCGGGTAAAACAGGTCGGTGCGGATTCCGTTGGGCACCACGGCAAACCGCTTCGGGTCGATGCGAAAATTTTTGCTTATGTCCGCTCCGGCGCGCTCCGAGACGGTGATGATCCTGGGCAGGCAGGCCGCGACTCTCTTTTGCATGCCGATAAAGGAATGCCACCGCAGCTGCTTGAATTTTTTCCACGGAGTGCGAACCGCCCGGATGGCCAGGTCCCGGTCCACGGAAATGGGATGGTGGATGGTGGCCACCGTCGGCAACCGCCGGGCCACGGCCCAGAGCCCGTAGGACAGGCTTTGGTTGTCGTGGACGATGTCGTAGCGGTTCAGCCGGCTGCGGAGAAACCGGTAGGCGTGCAGGCCGAAGGTAAACGGCTCCGGAAACCCGGCGGTGGAAACCCCCAACCATTCGATGAGGTTGATGGGGCGGCTCAGCTCGCTAAGGGTCGGCATGCGAAACGGGTCTGCCGGGTCGTACAGATCGAGGGTTTTGAGGCGGTGGACCGTGATTCCTTCGGAAAGCTGCGGTTCAGGCGGGCCGGAAACCACTTCCACCCGGTGGCCTAAAGCCTGCAGCGAGCGGCTCAGGTTGTCCAGGTAGACGCCCTGTCCGCCGCTGTGGGGATTGCTCCGGTAGCTGAGCAGGCAGATGCGCAGCCCGGGACCGGCGCCTGCCGCCATCAGACGGCCCCCTCGGCTTCCATCTGCGCGATCTGCCGTTCGTCGTAGCCGAGTTCAGCCAAAATCGCGTGGGTGTGCTGGCCGAACCCTGGCGGGGCGCTTCGAATCTGTGGAGGGGTTTCGGAAAGCTTCAGGGCCGGGCCGACCTGGTGGCCGCAGCCGTCCGGCAGATTGGCAGGATCCGGCAGCAGGCTCCTTTGCCTTGCCGCCGGGCTGTGTAGGGCCTCATCCAATCCCATGACCCCGCCTACGCAGACGTCCTCATCCTGGAAGATTTCCATCCACTCGTCGCGCGTCTTTTGGTGGAACGCGTTTTGGAAAAAGTCGATCAGCGCATCCCGGCAGGTGTCGTCGAACTGTAGCGGCGCATATTCCGGAACGCCAAAGTAGCGGCACAAGCGCTCCCAGAAGCGCTGCTCCAGGGCGCCCACGGTGATGTGCCGGCCGTCGGCCGTTTCATAGACATTGTAGCAGGCATAGCGGTGGGAAAGCTGCCAGTCTCCTCGGGCCGGCGGTCTTCCTTCGGCCCACAGGTACCCTGCCGCCAGGGGTGCCATCGACTCGAGGGCGTCGGTCATGGACACGTCCACATACTGACCCCGGCCGGTCTTTTCCCGCGTAAACAAGGCAAGCAGTATCCCCACCGCGGCATAGAGCCCGCCGGCCAGGTCTCCCATCTGGATGCCGGGAATGCACGGCGGCCCGCCTTTGAAACCGATCAGGGAAAGCAGGCCGCTGGCCCCGAGGAAGTTGATATCGTGTCCGGCCTGGCCCCGGAGAGGGCCGGTCTGGCCGTAGCCGGTCACCGAGCAGTAAACGATCCCCGGATTGATCCGGGATATCTGATCGTAGTCGATTCCGAGCCGCTTTGCCACGCCGGGACGAAACCCCTCTATGAGCACGTCCGCCTTTTTTGCCAGGGTGCGGAATACGGCCAGCCCCTGATCGCTTTTCAGGTTCAGGGTCATGTGCTCTTTGTTCCGGTTGATGTGGGAAAGCTCCGGCAGGGCATCGGCCGCAAACCGGCGGTCTTCGACGGCGATGACCCGGGCGCCGTGATCTGCCAGGATCATGGAACAGTAGGGCCCGGGCAGCAGCCGCGACAGGTCGATCACCAGGGTTTCGGAAAGGGCGCCCCGCATCTGTCGTTCCTTCGTTGTAAGCGAAAAGTGGTGTCTGCATAGCGCCGTAAGCGGCGGTGCGTCAAGGCTCTTTCGCAGCTTCCGGCGCTATGGCGCTGCTGCCGCCGGCGTTGATAATTTCAAACCGGGGTACTATACTTGCCACCGATGAAAAAAGACAGTCCGAAAAGATCCGTCGCGGCAAGGGTGACCCTGGTGGAGGTCGGTCTGCGGGACGGCTTTCAGATGGAAAAAAAGCCGGTCCCCACGGCGCTGAAGATCGAGCTCGTCTCGGCCTTGGTCGATGCCGGTTTGAGGCGCATTCAGGCGGCCTCTTTTGTCCATCCGCAAAAGGTCCCCCAAATGGCCGACGCAGAGGAACTCTTCCGGCGGCTGCCGAAGATTTCCGGGGTCCGGTACAGCGCGCTGGTGCTGAACCCGCAGGGCCTTGCACGGGCCCTGGCCGCCGGTGTCAAGGAGCTGGAGATATCGGTTTCAGCCAGCGACGCCCACAGCCGGCGAAACGCCGGCATGGGGGCAGAGAAGGCCCTCGGCAAGGGGCTCGCGATGATCCGGGAGGCGAAATCCGCCCGCGTCGTCGTGCGGGGCGGAATCCAGTGCGCCTTTGGGTGCGCCAGCGAAGGTCGAATCGCCCAGGAGCGGATTTTGGCCATGGCCGAGGCGTTTCTGGCCGAGGGAGTCGATCTGTTGGCGCTTTGCGATACCGCTGGCATGGCGGGGCCGGTTCAGGTCCGGCGGATGCTCGATCGGGTGATGCCGGCGGCGGGATCGATTCCGCTGGCGGTCCACCTTCACGACACCCGCGGCCTGGGTCTGGTCAACGCGGCAGCAGCCTTAGACAGCGGGGTGACCCACTTCGACACGGCTGCCGGCGGCATGGGCGGCTGCCCGTTTGTGGCGGGGGCGGCGGGCAACATCGCCACCGAGGACACGGCGGTTTTGATGGCGAAGATGGGGGTGGAGACCGGCATCGACATCGCAAAGGTGGCCGGGGTCACCGAGCGGCTCGAGGCGTTTTTCGGCAAACGGTTTCCAGCCAGAAACCGAAAGGAGTTGATATGTCAACCCATCTGCAAACCATGAGCGTGCAGATCGGAAAAGGAAGGCTCAGGGCCGCCTCTTATCGATGCGCGCCAGCGCAGTTATTCGTCCAGGCGGGTAAAGACCACTCTCCGGTTTCTGGCGCGTCCTTCTTCTGTTTCATTGGAGGCGACCGGCTGGGACTCCCCGTGGCCCCGGGCGGTCAGCCGCTCAGGGGAGATGCCGTAAAACTGGACCAGAAAATTCTTCACCGCTTCGGCCCGTTCCTGGGAAAGCTTCTGATTGGCTTCCTCGGTGCCGGTGTTGTCGGTGTGCCCGGCGATCTCGAAGCGATGCCCGGCCAGGGCGTCGGATGAGAGCGCCTCTCCGGCTTCCTGGATCTGTCGGATCGAAAAATCGCCGGCCGGTTCGGTGGAGCCGACTTTGAACAGGATGTTCACGGTGACCTGGGCGGGGGCTTGGGCGTCCTTTTCAAGGCTCCGGATCTTTTTCTCCGGGTAGTCGCTTTTCGGAGCGCGGATCCGCAGCATGTCGATGAACTGTTCCCGGGTGATCAACTCCCGGACCTCTCCGGTGGGTTCCGATGCCGGCGGATCTTCGCACCGGGCAGTGCCGGAAAATACACAGACGGAGACGGCAAGCGCGAGTGTCGAAAAAAGCCGAACGGCGTTCACTGTGTTTCCTCCGGCCGCCCCGACAAGGGGTTGTTCCTCCGGGTCGGCGGTCTGTTTCCCGGGTTGCCAGCGCCCGGCCATGGCTCGATTCATAGCCAAATTGCCGGACCTTGTCAAAACCCCCTACACCATGGTGATCAGGTTTTTGCCGCCTTTTTTGCTCCGGTACATCGATTCGTCGGCCAGATGAAGAAGCGCGCGCTTGCCGGCGGCATCTTCCGGGTAGCTGGCGATGCCGAAGCTTGCCGTCACCTTCACGTGAAGTCCCACTGCTTCGAGCAGGACCGCATTGGCCAGCGCGAGGCGCATTTTTTCCACCTTGGCGGCCGCCGCCGGTTTGCCCTGGTCAGGCAAAATGACCACGAATTCGTCTCCGCCGTAGCGGACCAGAGAGTCTCCATCTTCCATCTGCGAGTCGACCACGCAGGCGACCTCTCCTAAGGTCTGGCTGGCCATCAGGTGGCCGTGGGTGTCGACCACCTGTTTGAAATTGTCCAGATCGAAAAAGACCAGGGAGGTCTTTCGCTCCTTTTCGATCAGCCGTTGCAGGTGCTGGTGCAGATACCGGGTGTTGTAGTATCCGGTCACGTCGTCGATGAAAGTCAACGCCTCCATTTCCCGATGGATGCGGGCATTGGCAATGGCAATGGCGACAAAGTCGGCCAGGATCGACAAGGCCGGCATGGAGGTTTCATCGAAAAGGGAAGGATCTTCAGGATTGACCACCTCGATGACCCCGATGACCGAATCCTGTATCTTCAGGGGAAGGCAGATGAGAGAACGGGTGACAAAGCCGGTTATTTCGTCGATCTGTCGGTTGAATCGCGGGTCGCCCTCGATGTCCGGAACCAACACCGGTTCGCCGGTCTGGGCCACGGTCCCGGCGATGCCCTCTCCGAGCTTGATGCGGATGTTTCGGAGCATCTGGCTCGGCAGGCCCGCCACCACCTCGAAGCGCAGCTCCTTGGCGATGGGGTCCAGGAGAAACAATGTCCAGTTCTTTGCCCGGATCAGCCGGTTGAGTCGATTGAAGATGATCTCCAGGATCCGATCCATGTGAAGAGTGGCGGTGACGGCCTTGCCGATCTCCACGCATGTCATCAGGCTTTTTTCCTGCAGCGACATTGTATCGTTCAACGGCTTTTCCTCCACAAGTACTAAGCTCCATGCCGGCGGCAAGCGGTTCTGTGGTCTGCCGGACCGGCGATTTTTATCTGCGCTCGATCCGCACGTATTGGTCGTAGAAGGGGGCGCCGCGGCCGAAGTCGGTGATCCCGTCTTCAATCAGGCGGTTGATCCCCCCGCCGAGTTTCATCCAGTCCCCCCTTCGGTAAATCACCGCTTCCGGATGCAGCCCCGGAAGTGTTTGCAGCCTGACCGACAACCGGCCCAAGGGAGAGATGATGAACGCTTCGGCGCCTGGTTCCATCCTTCCCAGTTCAGGGCAGTCCGGCGCCACCCAGACCGTGGGCGGCATCGACTGATCTGCGACCAGCATCTGGGAGTGAACCGCCTCTTTTCGAATCAAAGACAGCAGCCGCAGCGGATAGCCTTCTGGCGGTCCCGGCTCCGGGTGCAGGGCAGGCGGGAATCGGTATTTGCCGTCCGGGTGGTCGAAGCAGAGGCCGTCGTAGGCGATCGCAGGTGTATCGGCCCGCACCGCGCCCTTTTTCTTGAGCTCGTCCAAGGAAACCGAAAGGGTCGTCGATACAAGCGAACGGGCCAGGCAGTCTTCCCGGGTCGGCATTTCCAGCGCCGGCGACAGCCGGCCGGCCAACTCGATCATGATCCGGTCGTCGGATCGGGCCTCACCGGGCGGGTTCATCACTGCCGGCACATACTGGACGTAGTCGTGGAAAAATGATCCGACCACGTCCTCCTGTTCGAGCATCAGCGCCGGGGGAAGGACCAGGTCGGCGCACTCGGCGGTGTCTGTCATAAAAGCGTCCACGACCACGGTGAAAGGAATTTTGTTCAGGGCCCGGGCGGTCCTTCTCGAATCGGGGGCCTGGTTGACGATGTTACAGCCGTTGACCCAGACCATGCGGATCGGCGGGTCGCCGGCCTCTTCGATCTGCCTGCCGAGGGTCGGTTCGATGAAGGTGCGCCGGGATTTTGGCGCCGGCTTTTCGGTCCAGTCCAGGTTCAGGTGCGCGTAGGAGTCAAGGTGGTAGTAGCTGCCCCCGCCGATGCGTCCGATGTTTCCGCTGACCATGGCAAGGGCGTTGATCCAGCGTACGTTCTCGCCGCCGAACCGGTACCGTTGGAGTCCGGTGCCGACGATGGTGGCCACAGGGCCTGCGGCGCGGTACCATCGAAGAAGTGTTTCCATGTCTTTTTGTGCCACCGCGCAGGCGGCCAGAAGATCGGATTCGTTGAACCGGCGTAAAAGCGCTTCGAACCGGTGCCAGTGTCTTGAACGCTTCGGGATCAGGGGGTCGACCTCCCCGGTTTTCAGCCAGCGGCAGAGCGCCGCCGCGGCCAGAAAGCGGTCCGTCCCCGGCCGAATCCGAATGTGGTCGTCGGAAAAGGAATCGCTGTTGTCTCCGCCCGGGGAGATCGTCAACACCCGGGCGCCTTTTTTCCGGGCACCTGCCACGATCGCCGCCGTGTGAATGGAACTTTTCGTAAGGTCCCTTCCCCAGTTGACGATGCGCGATGCATTTGCCAGGTCGGCGATGTCGTGGTTTTTCCGGGAGCCGAAGTCGCAAAGAAAGGCCGCAAATCCGGCGGCGTCGCAAAGGGAGCCCTTGACCCGGGTGGCACCGATCCGGTTGAAAAAAAGCCGGGGGACCTGCTTGAGCACCCCCTGGGCGCCTGCGCTTTGGATGTGGAGAATCGATTCGGGCGCGCTGCGACAGTCGTCGATTTTTTCGGCGCAAAGGTCCAGGGCATGATCCCAGTCGATTCTTTGCCACCGACCGTTTTTTTTCAGCAGCGGATGGTCGATTCGCTCCGGTGAGCGAAGACGCTTGAGGTGGCGGTGGATTTTCTTGCAGGTAAAGCCCCGGGTCACCGGGTGATCAGGGTTTCCCCGCAGGCGGATTTCCTTGTCCGGCCCGGCGGAAACAATCAAGGAGCAGACGTCCGGGCAGTCCATGGTGCAGGCAGTGACGGTTTTCATCGGAAAATCGATGCCTCGATTTTATTTCGATCCCTTCCGGTTTCTGACCTCGTTGATCAGGCTTCCGGCCAGGATCATTTCCACCTGACGTCGGCTCAGGGCGTGCTGCACTTCAAACGTGGTGTTCTTGGAGCGATTTTCCACCGTGAACCGGTTGCCCTGCTTCAGGCCGGCACGCACCTGTTCGATCCGGATGTCGTCTGCCTGGTCGATGCCGTCGTAGTCCGCCGGATCGACGAATGTCACCGGGAGCATGCCGAAATTGGCCAGGTTCTGCCAGTGGATCCGGGCAAAGCTTTTGGCGATGACGATTTTCAGCCCCAGGTACCGGGGCGCGATGGCGGCGTGCTCCCGGCTGGAGCCCTGGCCGTAGTTGTTTCCGCCGACCAGGAAAAAACCTTTTTGTTGGCGGGCCATGGCCCGTTGATAGAAGGTTTCGTCCACCCGGCTGAAGACGAACTTGCTGATCTCCGGGATGTTGCTGCGAAACGGGAGGATCTGGGCGCCGGCGGGCATGATCTCGTCGGTGGAGATGTCGTCTCCCATCTTCAGCAAGACCGGGCCGGAAACGGTTTCGTCCAGGGGGTCGAACGGGGGAAGCGGTTTGATGTTGGGTCCTTTTTCCAGGGGAAGTTTTTCCCCGTCCGGCGGCGGGGCCACGAGCATATCCGTGTTGATCCGGATCGTTTCCGGCTCCTGGAACCGGGGGTAGGGCATGTCGAGGGTTCTCGGATCGGTGATGACACCGGTCAGGGCCGACGCGGCTGCGGTTTCCGGGCTGCACAGATAGACCTGATCTTCCTTGGTGCCGGAGCGGCCCGGGAAGTTTCTTGGCACGGTCCGGAGGCTGATCTTGCCGGTGGCCGGCGCCTGGCCCATGCCGATGCAGCCGTTGCATCCGGCTTGGTGAATTCTGGCCCCGCAGTGGTAAAGCTTTTCTAGCAGCCCCATGGCGGCAAGGTTTTCCACGATCTGCCGCGAGGTCGGGTTGATGTCCAAAGACACCCGGTCATGGACCTGGCGGCCGTCGACCATCATGGCCGGCACGGCAAAATCCCGCATGCCGGGGTTGGCCGACGAGCCGATGTAGGACTGGTAAATCTCTCGGCCGGCCACCTCGGCGACGGGGACCACGTTGCCCGGACTGCTGGGAAGGGCGATCAGCGGCTCTAAAGAAGACAGGTCGATCTCGTCGGTTTCGTCGTATTCGGCGTCGGCATCGGCTTCGAAAGGGGTCCAGGCGTCTTCCCGGCCCTGGCGGCTCAAAAAAACCCGAACCGTGTCGTCCGATGGGAAAACGGTGGTCGTGGCCCCCAGTTCGGTTCCCATGTTGGCGATCACGTGCCGATCCATGGCCGATAGCGATTGCAGGCCCGGGCCGAAATATTCGACGATCTTCCCGTAGCCGCCGTCCACGCCGTGGCGGCGGAGCATCTCCAGAATCACGTCCTTGGCGCTGACCCAGTCCGGAAGGCTTCCGGTCAGCCGGACGCCCATCACCTTCGGCATCTTGATGTAGATCGGCTCTCCGGCCATGGCCAGGGCCACCTCCAGGCCTCCTGCACCCATGGCCAGCATTCCCAACGCGCCGCCGGCGGGGGTGTGGCTGTCCGATCCCAGCAGGGTCTTGCCCGGTACCCCGAAACGCTCCATGTGAACCGGGTGGCTGACGCCGTTTCCCGGCCGGCTGTACCATACGCCGAATCTGGCGCAGGCGCTGCGCAAAAAGAGGTGGTCGTCTGCGTTTTTAAAATCGGTCTGGAGCAGGTTATGGTCTACGTATTGGGCGGACAGCTCGGTTTTGACCCGGTCGACGCCCATGGCCTCGAACTCGAGCATGACCATGGTTCCGGTGGCGTCCTGGGTCAGGGTCTGGTCGATCCTCAGGCCGATTTCTTCTCCGAGTTGCATGCGGCCGTCGACCAGATGCGATTCGATCAGCTTGGCGGCGACGGTTTTTCCCATCATGTTCTCCTTTTAACGGCTGTGGGTAAAACGAGGGGTCTTTTTGCCGGCGCTTGGCGTTGATTGCGTTTCAAGGAAGAAGTTGATTTCGGACTTCGCCGGCTGCAGCGTTTTCAAGATCTATCTTGTTGGCGATCCTGGAAAATGTCAAGGTCGGACAAAGCTGTTTGCCCGGGCGGCGGGCTGCTGCTATGGTGCCCGGATCTGAAAATCGGAGACCGAGTGCTCGATGACATCATTTCGGTGACGGTTCTCCGGTCAAGGAGCACTCACCGCCGAGACACAGAAGGCGCAGAGAAGACCTTATATATCTTCATCTGCGCATTCTCTGCGCTCTCGGCGCCTCGGCGGTGAAACCATGGCTACCCTAATGATGCATAGATATATGGATTTTTCCCCCAATTGTTCGGGGATTTTCAGGGCCGCCGGATGCTTGCGGCTGCAGTCAAGGGGCCTTTCCGGATGCCGTATCCGGAGTCGCCGACGCTCGTGCTGCACCTGACGATCTGGCCGGAAACATGGCTGACCAAGGTGTGCCCCTTTGTGGTAAACGGTTTTCGCCGTGCGCAGGTCTTTGTCGGAAAAAACCGGATTCTTTCGTGCCCATGCAGCGGCCCGAACCGAAAGAACTGCTGAACTGGCACCACGGGCTCAAAAACTGCAGGCGCTACCTCGATCAGGAGGGATTCGCAGCATCCACCTGGTGGTTGGACGGCCGCCCCTGCGACGGGAAAATCATGTTCCACGACATTTCGGGCCCCTACCGGAGGACCGAGTTCATCGCCTGCAGCCTGAACAGCGCATTGGCCAATATCGGCCAGTTTCCTGCCCTCCGTGCGTCTTCGACCGAACCGGTGCGGTTGTTGGCCGACGAATTCCGGCAGCGTGCCGTCGCCGCGCGAAACGGCGCCCGGTAAATCCCGCCTGGCTGGCAGAGAAAAAGCCGGCCGCCGTCTCGCTCATCGAACGGTTGATCGCAGAACTGCAAGCTGCCTTGTAAATCGGCCCGTCGATCTGTGCCGCTTTCCGGATTCATCCCACCGCGAAATGGAAGACTGCAATATATGGGAGCATAATGCAGGGGATTGCCGCCATTGATTTTCCCGCCTCAATGGTAATGTTAAATTGTGTTAGGGGTCGGACATGATAGTATTTTACGCGGCGCAGCCGCGTCTTATCAAATCTCGAAAAGATTTGATCGGAGGTGACATCCATGAGCGAAGAACGAGACACACAGACGGACCAGCTCGACAACTGGAAGCCGGGGGACCAATCGGAAACCGAGTGCGGCATCGACTGCGACCGGGAAGAAGACGAACACGATTGCTGCTCCTGCTGCTGGTAGGGGGTTATCCCCTGGATGTTGAGTTTTGAACCCAGAACCCCGAACGGTGAACCGTTGCAGACAAGGAGGTGTCATTATGCCCGCCAATTTCCGTTCCAAGGCCAAAGCCTGCTGTTCCCGTGAAAAGGATAGAATCGTATCTGAGTTGTCCAGATGCGACAGCGCAGACAGCGCCGACTACCGGCATCGCTGCTACCGCTCCGTCGCCCGCAAAAGCGGCGAGCGTTCCCGGCAGTGCATGCTGTCCTGATCTGAACATTCGACGCCGGCGCATCGAGATCGTGCCGGCGGAAATCCAAAAGGCCCGGGGGGAAATGCCCCGGGCCTTTTTTTTGGGCTTGTCTTTGCCGAGTCGGTTGTCATACAGAGCGGTTGGTGTGGCGGTCAACGCCTCGGATCGAGACGAAGGTCAAGGCGCGGGCCGGTCAGCTTCCGCCCCTGGTCAACAGGGGGCGATGTCGCAATGAGAGAATAAGGGGAGGATACATGAGAGAATCCAGACAGCTCAGAGACGACGTCCGAAATATCGAAAAGTTCATGGCGATCCCGATTCTCAAAGAGTTCGAGGTCGACAGCGTCCGGGAGCTGATCCGAATCAGCAAGATCCGCGAATATGCCGCCGGGGAGCAGATCATCCGCGAGGGGGAAAAAGATCCGTGGATGTATATCCTCTACCACGGCCAGGTTCGCATCGTAAAGGAGAACAAGGTGATCGCCGTGCTGCGTCGCTGCGGAGACCTGTTCGGTGAGATGGGAGCGCTGGGCCGGACGGGGCGCACCGCGTCCGTGTTCGCAGACGAAGACAGCGCCTGCCTGACCGTGGACGCCGCCCAATTCGAACAATTGACGGGAAAAGACAAGATGGCCTTCGGTTTTTTGCTCTACAGGCTTCTTGCCGAAGTCCTCAGCGACCGCTTGAAGCAGACCACCGAGCGGCTGACCCGGGCCGGAGACGAAATCCTGCGCCTGAAGGCAATAATCCGGGAGTTGAGCCCGGAGGGCGAATAGATCTCCAAACGCTGATTGTCATATCCAAAGACCCCTTATTGCTCGGTGGCATCATTTCGTTGACTATTCTCAGGTCAAAAAAACTACCGCCGAGACACAGAGGAGACAGAGAAAGCAGTGTACATGTTTTCTGTGAGTCCTCCGCGGCCTCAGCGCGGTGAGACGGTTGTCACCATGATTCAGCAGAAATATGCTTAGTTTTCAATGGTTTCGGAACCAGTCCGCTTTTGAATGAGCGATTTTCCGCAGTATGGGCAGAACACCGTGGCCAGGTTTCGCTCGTCCATATAGACTTCGTCGGGTAGGTGCAACACGTACGGTTGGATGCCGGATGACGGACAGTTCTCTTCAGGACAGTAAAATTCCATCGTGACCTCCTTATTGTGTTATTTTCGTTGAACCAAATGATATACATGATTTGCGACATCGCAATCATATGTACGATGAGCGTTGCATTCATTTTTTGTTAGCTCTGATGAAGAGCAGACAAATTCCCTGAGCTCAATGCATAAAACGGTACAGGTTTTGCTGTGATACCGATCGCTCCCTTTTTCGGCTGGGCCTTTCGACCAGGCCTGATCCCGAAGGGAATCGGAGATACTAAATCGACAGGGTCTCCGGTACCCAACCGAACCAACGTTTTTTTGTCATATTGGGATTGTCAAGACGCCGTGGCATCGCCACCAATGCCCATCTTGCTGAGTTATCCGAGGCAGCTCAAACGGAACGGAATTATGACAATTGCTATAACGGGTTGGCGAACAAATTGCGCGGCAGAATCCGAGTTTTTTCGATCTGAAGGCGGTTGTTTCGATATGTGGTGATCCTGAGGATTTTATGCACTTTCTCGCAAGCCTCTTTTTCCTTCTGTTGATCATGGTGCTGACGTCCCTATACATTGCCGCTGGGTATTTTTTTATTCTGATTGTAGGCAGGCTGGGAAAACACATTTGGCGAAAAATTCGAAAGGGGGCGAAAGAGGGGGCCCCCAATTCCCTGTCTTTGAAAGCCTTGGTGAAGCCGAATATCCGGAAAAAAGCCTTCCTGTCTTTGATCGCCTTTTTCATAGTGGTTCACCTGTTCGTCTATACCAGCCAGCGCAGCAAATGGATGGGCAAGGACAATGCAAATCTTGAGGCCAAGGAGTATTATGTCGCCGGCCAGGTGCTTCAAGGTTTTCGAACGATCCTGACCACCTTTATCCACCCCGAAATTCCGATAATTCTACCAGCAAACCGCCTGCAGAAAGTTATCTACAATACTGGCGTCCGATATCTGCCGAAAGACGACGGGGAAATCGCTGTCTGGCAAAATGGCTGGTTTCACTATCACTATCACAAAAGAGGCCGCAGGCCCTTATTTGTCGTGAATTGGGAACCATCCGACAAGATGGTCAAAATGTTGGACAAATGGTGGTTCTGCCTGGAGACTATGGCGACCAAGCCGTTTGCTGATAAAAAGATGGAAACGGAGCATTACTATCGAGATTATCCATCCCTGGCTATGTCTTACACGCTGCAAAAGGGTTTTTATGCAGGGAAATTGATCGCTTCCGCACACAAGTTGGCCCAAATGCCCGTCCACCAGAAACGTGCACAGTTGCTGTCGACCTGGTTGTGGGAGCTGAAAGAAAAATGGTCTTCTTCACAGGAGATGAATAATTTTCTTGAAAAAGAGCCTAAGCTTGAAGCCTTAATGCAGTTCGTCCTTCTCAGTGAGCTTGAGGGATTTATCCATGCGGAAATATATCGGCGAACACTTGGGTGCGAGAACATTTCAGTGCAGCGATATGTGAGGATAAGACATGAGTTTGCCGGGCCTGACAACGGGCTGCCTGCCTATCTTCGAATGAGAAGCCAAGTCCAGGGGCAACGATTGTATCGAATGGCGATAAACTCTGCTGGTCCTCGCTCGATCCAGTACGTACTGAAACATTTTTGCGGCATTCAGCTGGCAGGCAAGGTTGATTACAGCTACTGGGAGTCATGGGCAAAGCGAAGAAACATGACAGCGCAAGAGCTGGCGGAGGATGCTTCTAAATCAAATTTCCATGATGAAATAAAAATATTGGAGGAGCTATACAATGGCTGAGGTATGGGAAGATAAGGCGTTAGCCGTGGCGCCCAGTGAAAGAGAAGAGGTCATCGCGTGGCTGAATCAACATGGGGTCACCGGGATCGATGCGGTAGAGATCGGCAATATGGCGGTCAATTTTGCTTTTCAGCTTGCCGAAAAAAATATTCCGCTCGATCTCCGCGCTGGCAAGCTGTTTTACAGGGTTGGTGGCAATTTCCTCACATTTCCAATTATGTGAGAAATGGGTACGGGGATGATTTTATGCGTTTCCACAATACTGCTTTACTTTCTTCATTTAGAGACAAATGAAAATATCAAAAAATCTTCAATGAAACTCCGGTTTGAAATCATTTTTTAGAAGAATTAAAAAGAAACGCATAAAATCATCCCCGTCCCGGTAATTCCGGTAATTCCCTCGGACGTGAATTTTGGGCACAACGATTCCCCCAAAATTTCTTCTTGACTTTAAACGGATTAACACTGCGGTGAGACAATGATCACCATAATTCAGCAGAAATGAGCTTAGCTTCCACGGGTTTCGGAATCAGTGCG
>Ga0272443_10000987_pt1 | contig 45720 bp, 60 predicted proteins | sample SSMAcet12_FD_193581 | JGI IMG/M metagenome (GOLD analysis project Ga0272443, IMG submission 193581) | Marine sediment archaeal communities from Little Sippewissett salt marsh, Falmouth, MA, United States - SSM-Acet-12 | ecosystem: Environmental > Aquatic > Marine > Wetlands > Sediment ...
TCTTAGTGCCAGCTGAGAAGATGAAGAGCTAACTGCAGCTCTTACATCCTCTTTCTTTGGATTGCTAGCTCCTCTGTACCACAACGCCGACAGGCTCTCTGATGGATTGCCTCTACGTCTACTCACCTAAATACTCCTGTGGTGCTGGTGTTTCATTATACTCACCAACTTCTTGTTGAGCTTCTGCCATACGCTTATCCATTTCAACCTTGTCATCCACAGCGGCGTAGTCAGATATAACACCCTTGTACCTATCTAACGCTAGCGTATTCTCTACAAGTGCTGCAAGCTCTACACTACTGATGTGCGGTTCGATCTTAGCCCACAGACCAGTGTTGGTCAAACCTGCTAGGTCTTGAATAAGAACACTCTGCTCAGCGAAGTGTCGTGCGCCAATAGGCATGATCTTGCCAGAGGCTGTAAGATTCTCCTTGGAGATCTCAGAGAACGAACTAACACCAAGCTCTGTGTCTAGCGTACGAATAATCTCACCTGTATCCATCTTACGGCGAGCAAGCTCAAGCATGCTGTTAAGCAGTGGTTCAAGCAGCATCACCTCGAAGCGTGTGATCTTATCTTGGAAGATACGAGTAGAGGCAGTCATTAACTGCTGCACCTCAAACTTGGTCTTCTCTCCGGGAGTACGAAAACCCATAGCTTCTCTTGGCGCGCCAGCATACTGCTCCATTCTCGATTCGATAAGTGCGATGTTGTTGTCAGCTTGGATAACACCAGCTAAGGTAGTGCCCATCTCTATAACATCACCGTCGTCACCGATATGAATCTCTGCGCCCGGAGCCCACTCGAAGTCTTGCACGTCACCAATAATCTTCTTAGGTGGGTGAACAAGAAGATCCAAGGCATTAGCCTTAGAGTTCTCTAGGTGGTCAATCCTATACTGCAGCCCAACAAGATTATCAAGAGGGCCCATAGCCCACAAGTTATCAGGGCGTGGACGCCAGCCTACCATATAGATCGGGGCGTGTGATAACCACGACTCCCATTCACCTTTGTACACAACGCAAGTTCTGTCCATTACCTGAATGCGTTGGTTGCGCAGGACTTCACCTGTGTCAGCATCTACGATGTCTCCCCAGTACTCTAGGATCTCAATGGTTTGTGAACCTCTGTACCTTTCAATACTACCGTAACCAGCCTTCAACATGCTCTGGAGTTTTGGTATATCTGACGGAGAGATTTGACCCATGATAGATCGCAACTCGTTGTGCTTGGCAAGTGCCTTAGCAAAATCCCCTTCATGATCTTTGTCAGCGATACTCTGCGCCGTGCCTAGAGTGATTACCTTGCGGATGATCTTATACGTAGAATAAAAGTCAGTAGCAGTAGGATCAAACACAATGTCGTATGGAGAGATGCGGACTGCCGCCGGGCCAACAAAGCCGGGGATTACTTCCTCGGTTGCTGGATCTACCTTAACTTCGGACACCCACTCCGGCATACTGAATGCCACGCCCCTGCAGATATAATCATACAGAAGTGCCTCAACAGTAGTACGGAAGCGCGGGTCTCGCGTCTTGGCCTGCATGTACGCCTCGATGATTCCACGAACTTCTTTTAGATCCGCGTCTCTGGTGTAACCTTCCCATCTCAACCAAGAGTTGTTTGGGAACAGCGCCGAATTATAATTGGCGTGCAGGTTATCCATGATCTGGCAGAGCTTTGGAAGAGTGGTGCTATTCATCCACCCGCCATTAGCGTTGCTAGTTGTAGATGTGTCTGTCGCATACAGGTAGGAGTCTAACTCCTCCCACTCACTAAGCTTGCCCTGTCTCTGCTCGTCCAGAGTCTGCCACTGCTGGCCGATCTGTTCCGCGAGCTTTTCACTTGACAGCAGCTGTTCTATACGTAGCGCTATTTCACGCATTGATGACTCCTCCGAATCGTTTGTTATACACCAGCTTAGTGCGGGAAGCCACATCGCGCTTGGCTCGTGGTGCCACAGATATTTCAACGGCTGATGCAAGAGCATCCTTAATGTCGTCGTGCGCTGGTCGTGCCTGTATGATCTCTTCTTCAAGAAGGTTGGTCAGGCCGCCCTTAGCGTGACGGATAATACCATCTCTGTATCTAATTAACAGTATGCTATCTACGCGCTCTTCTTTGGAACCCTGCTTGGCTGTTGGGTTGAAGTCGTCAATGACTAATGACTGCCCCGCCTTACGTACTCTGTCACGCAGATCCTTAACAATAATCTTTTGTGCACCAGTAATCTCAGCACGCAGTTTCTTAAAGTTCCAGTAATCGTGACGATTCATGATATGCTCATAGTACACACTGATATCATCAGTCTTGAATCTATCAATGTCAAGCACGTAGATGAAGCCCTCTGGGTCTACACCAACAACTACAAGTGCCGTATAATCCGCCCGCGAACTCAGAGAGAACGCAAAGTCAATTGCAGCATATATGTTAAGAGGCGCTCCATTATGTGTCCAAGTACCATTAACTTTCTTAATACTTGCTGGCTCATAATATAGGAATGCGTCTTTACTCATACGGCTGGATCCAACATCGTTTGGATCATTATAGTACTGAGCATGGAACTGTGTTACGTCTAGGTACTTAGCCTTGATCTTAGAAAGAACTCTATCATCGAAACCAAAGGACTTTCCATCTTCCCTAACTGTTCTGGGCCAGATGTACAATCCGTCTTCTTCAACAACTCGTTCAAACTTATCCCACACTGGCACATAGCCTATGATGTTATCCTCTTCGTCGTACTCAGGGATCTTCATCGGCAGCCACTTGCCATAAATATCTAGCGGGTGGTAGCGTGTACCGCACGCCTTAGTAAAGCCGCCGGGGTTAAGCACAGACTCAATCTGCGACATTGCTGATTCTACTGTATGTCTACCTGTCTCAGTATAAGCGTTATCAGGAACCACTACGTCATCTGCGATAACTACGTCCGCGTGCCAACCAGTAGTGTTGGTAGTAAGACCGGCGGCGCTGACCGTATGATCTCGAACACCTTCTTCTTTACGCTTAGGGTGATCAAGTGAAAATGCCTTAGTCGCCCACTTCTCTCTCTTACCCTCTTCTGAATTAACCATCTCAGGCCAGTACTTCCTGTACTGCTTACAGGTGATCATATTCTTAATATCGTACAGCTGCTTCTCAGCAAGTTCAGATGTTGCAGAGATATACAAGATTGTAGTCTCTGGATGAGTTGTAATCCACCACGCACACCATACAGCAATGCAATGCGACTTCATGTGTGCACGAGGTAGCAGTAGTAATTGGTCTACGTCGTACCGCTGTAACCAGCGAAACACGTCCTCATGTACCTGACCATACACGCGCATCGGATTAACCAAACACGCGAAGGTGTACAAATCATGCTCCGCAGCAGTGCGAATTATATTCTTTTGTTCTAGTGCCTCAGAGCGCCTTGACATATCACATTACCTTTTAAGACCTTGAATAAGTTTCAAATCATTCGAGAACTCATTTTCAATCTCAGCTTCTTTCTTAAGCTGGCCTTGTACTTCTTCTTTGGAGGGCCTGCCCGCTTTACGCTTAGGCTTCCACCCCTCATCAGCTAAGTAACGAGCGGCAGCCATAGCACCTTTGCCGTTAGCCTTTACCTCTTCGATCTGCGCACCAATGCCTAAACTCACCAACTTGACAGCAAGTTCTTCTTGCCACCCCTGAATCATATTACGTAGCTGCTTGTTACTACGCTGTAGTTCTAGCCAGTGCTCGAAGTTCTCAAGATAAGTAGTTGCAAATTTATAACCTGTGGGATCTTCACATGCAACGAAGAGGCGTCTGGCGGACAAGTACGTCTTGCCGTCCTTAGTAATATCTTCTGGCTTAGTTGTGAAGATTGCATACCTTTGGTCATCAGTCAGTTCGTAGAACAAAGATTGCGTTAGATACTTGCCATTTGCGCCTCTGTATTTCATAAGATTTCCTTAAAAACCAATATTACGAAAAAAAAGAAAAGGGGCGTAGCGCCCCTTTAGGGCATGCGATGACGCTTTAAAGCTCGTCTATAGTAGCACTCCAGTTCACATCAATTGATTCGGATACAGGAAAATTAGTTGCGTCGTCCGTGGCTATCGACGGCGTCAGCCCAGTAGCAGTAGCTGTTGCCGCAAGTGCAATACCTATACGATTTCCAACATAGCCTTTGTTAGTGCGCGACATAACTACGTTAGGATTGCGAGGATAAATCCATTTGTACACAACTGGAGTTCCTTGAACAGAGGGAGCACTAGTCGAGGTAGTAAGCTGCTCTTGCCCAGACTGCTTTTGCATTCTGTGAGGGAAAGAAGTGTATGACGAAGCATTATGGTTAGCTAAGAACACAGTAGCAGGGCCGCCACGAGATTTAAGGTTATCAACGATAATAAAATCACTGTCAGCTGTACCACTGTTCAGACGGGTAAACAAAACTTGCTGGTATGAGTCTACATCAATCTCTATATCTGAGACCTCTACGTTGATTTTGTGTGTCGATCCTCTGTTTTCTACAGTCATTAACGAAGCAGTTGCACCGATATTTCTACCAAAAATACTTCCGCCTTTAACGCTAAGAGTCACATCCCCAATGGTTCTTGTGTCAATTGGAGAGCTATTTCCTCCAGCATCAATAATGCCGCGACTACCTGTAGACGGATCAATAACAGAATGGAATCTGCAGTTTATTGCGTATAACTCGCCCTCCAAAATCTCTGATGATAGTATGCACGGCCCCGCCAAAATACTTCCAATTCGGCAGTTAACATAACCATTATTTTTGCCCTGCCAAGTCGCCCCGCCGTATATCTCGCAATTAACGTACTGGCTATCTTCGGTGTTACCATGGAAGTCGGCACAGTGTGTACCTGACGTTATGTCGTTACTAAGCGTAATATTTGAGAAGCGTAAGTCTCTGCACGGCACGGCACAGACATTGGCATCTCCGCCAGTTGTTATCGGGTGGCGGCGCGAGTAGATGTCACCACCAGTAATTCTGATAGTCTGGCTATTAGTAATAGCTATACCATAATCGTCACCGCCATACCCGCCATTAAAAATAGACGGCTCTATAATTGCACAGTTATATGAGCGCTGTACTGTTATACACGAGTTATGTTTATGATTACTTTTGATATTCAAAAGCAGACTATCGCGGCAGAATTCCAAGTCTATTAAGCTGGTTGACACGTCTCCGTTTACTGTTAAGCCACTTATATTAACAATAATAGCGTCTAGCCTGTAGACGTTAACATCAGCAATAGCGTAGTCATCGTATAAACCACCAGAAATAAGTGCAGTAGACGCAGATGTCCTACCAACACGGCAAAACTCTCCGGCAAAATAGTTCGTGCGAAATGTAGACCAGCTCGATTCTGCAGGATTGAAAATTATGAATACGTCATTTGGCTCTAGCGTTGGCTCGGAATCAAAAACTACAATACGCTCACCTTTTACTGCGTTAGCCCCTAGATTTTGAATCTGCTGTAAACTACCGGAAAACTTAGTCCACCATCCTCCAGAAAAGACAGGAGAGGTGCAGTCAATAATAACACCGGGCACAGAGGTTATATTTATGCTTGCGCTGTGCGTAGAGCTTGAAAGGAATTTATAAACTCCTGGTACAGAGAAGTGTACGTGTGCTGGAGATGTATTTAAAAGCGCCTGCCAGGCATCTGAATTGTCTGCTGATGATGGCAAAACCCCAAAAGTAGCGGGGGATACTGTGCCAGAGATAACAGCTTTAGCCTGAAGACCTAAACTTATTAGATCAATAAAAGACCCACCGTCGTCGGTACCTGTTCCGGCAGGAACTATTTCGTATACGTTACCACCTCCATCTCCAGCGATAGAATAGCCAAGAGTTTCTACGGTGTCTCCAACACGTAAGTCTGATGCATCTACCAAGTACCGCGCCTCTGGATCTACACCAGACACCGCATCGAATGTTCTTGGATATGCTTTTAACTTTTCAATCTCATAACTAACAGTACCGGGGTCTCCATCATCAACGTGAGACAGCTTATCATCATCTGTTGTAAGAACACCAACTGGCACTACTGGAGTACCACCTAAATAAATAGTAGAGGCGCTCAAACGTCTTACATTATTAATGTCGTTGGAGTTCATATCCAGCTCTTGTTCTAGCTGGTTAGGCTCACCATCAATATTAAGGCGGAACAGTATATTACTATTGATCAACTCCTCAAGAGTGGAGAAGTTATTATCCAGTCGGGAATCCCCAAAGGATTTAAATAAACTAGCTTTGGACATGATGCACCTCAGTCATAAAGCTCGATTGTTAGAGGGCCCTGATACCAAGTGGCCGTTGTAACTAATCTTGTCGGGCCAGTTGTATCTTCGTTAATTATGCGATACATATAAACGCTGTTCTTCCACAACACACGTTCAACCCCTGCTGCAAATGTTTCTCTTACAACACCACGATTTCCTAGAGATGTTGTGCCAAGCGAGTGGACTTGCGGGCCAACCGGAGTACCAGCAGAAGATACTGTGGCTCCTGCAATAATGGAGAAGTCTTGGGGATTGGCGTTCTCATCGTTATAGTTATAAATGGTTTGCGCAGTACCACCAGTGTAAACCGGATCGCGGAACCACTGTGTACTTAGTCCTGCTGATTCAAACTCATTTAGGATATCCTTCATTAGGATATTGTAATCACCTACCACAACAATAATGTCAAGCGCCGCACCAGCGGCAAGTGTCGGAAGATAAATAGACCCAAGGAACTGTGACCCGGTCTTGGAGTTATTAGAAGTGAAGGGCTCAGTCACAAAAGCCTCTTGTCCAAATACCATATCCTTAGATGGCGTAACAGGAAACTTTACGTCATCATCTGCACTAACTGAATTCTTTAGAACATGGTTGATGAGGTCCGGAGTTGATGTGCGAGCCATAATAACTACCTTGGTAAGTGTGTGCTGAAAAGGGTGGCGCATCCACTGCGCCTGTCGGGTAATTCACAACCAGCACTCAATGAGCGCCCGCTGCCTCCAATACTTTATTCTACCTCAACAAACTCAGTTGTTAGAGATACTAGCTTTGCATAAGCGTCATCATCTATAATGACATAAGCCACATGGTCTTTGCCTATACCAACTGTTGCCATCTTATGGCCCTCAGCCAGCGTGATAACTCTTGGAGCCTCAGCAAGACTAACCTTGCTCAAAAGTATGTCAAGTATAACCGCTTCATTCATAAAAGACTCTCAGTATCAATGTTGGCACCCCCAATAGGGTTCGAACCTATAACCTACGGTGTAGAAGACCGCTGTTCTATCCAATTGAACTATGGGGGTATTACTGGCGGCCTAGTGAGGATTTGAACCCCAACCACAAGGTTTTGGAGACCTGTATGCTACCGTTACAACACTAAGCCATTTTAATTGGTGCATCCCCGTGGTATCGAACCACGTCCTCCAGCTTTTCAAACTGGCGCTTCTACCTAGTTAGCTTGAGATGCTAAACCCAAATGGTCACTCCATGATAATTAACATAACAGAGGGAATGACTCAGAAACTTAATATAGAGAATCCCGCGTAATATTCGTTGTGCGTTTTATGCGTCTCTCATATACTAGCTTAGTCAAATAATTGTGACATCGTGTAAAGAAATGTATTAACTTTGTAATCTCTTAACGGGGACATTGAAATCCTGTAATTTACCGGAGAAATTGTTTAGTCGTGGCATGCAATAGAAGGAACCCCCCGGCCCCCCTTATACCCCCTTAAGGCTCTGGCTCCCGCCGATTCATTATAGCACGTGCTAGGATCGCTGTCTATAGTGCAATGGTCTAATTGCCAATGAGTGCTTATAGTGTCATGATGAAAGGTTTGCTTTTATATGTGAGTTATATTAGTCATCCCTGATGAAAACAGGTAGCCGCGTCGCGTGGCGTGGGATTATTTATAGTTACGTGCTTTGTGCTTAGCTCGCTAATGGGGGGGATCACTCGCCAACCCGCATAGCTACGGGCATCCTTGCCCTTCGCTCAAATTATTTTTAAAAAAGACTGGACATCTGATTTGTACCCGACTACTATTGTAATCGTTCCCTGATACGAGGGACACTGATTAGGGATTGACAACCCTGATCTATTGCCCTACTATGTAGGCACGCTCTTTAACAATATGATCTGAATCACCCTTGCCCGTGGTGGGCGTGTCTGAGCCTAGTCAGTAGAAAGGCGTTAAACCCACAACCACACGTGACATTGTGAAAGGCTTAGTGTACTGGCAATGTGTTAGTTGCTATGACCGGAAACATAAAAGCATATAGGGTGTTGACAGATCAAAGTTGAGTGTCTATAGTAGTAGACGTAACAACGTTCTTTAACAATTTGGGCAGTTCTTTTAGGTGGTGGATGCTATAGCTGTATTGCTATAACGCTGGCTGTGATTAGTTATTGACCGCTTACACTATACGACTATGCCAGATGGCTTTGGTATGAGAGAGACGCGACTAGACGAATCGTGACCTATGGGACACGTGTATTTAGTTGAGCGCTTTCAATAATATTACCTAAATAGTACGTGTAAAGCCTAACAAGACAGAAGCCCTGCTGTACTTCGTGTATAGTCGCTCCTTAACAATTTGTAATCGTGACAGACTGACAACCTGTCATGCGTGTTCTTAACAGAACCAGTCTATCTGTGTATTGCACCGTAGGTGTGTAGCATAGCTGGGAGACTGTGAACCCATTAGTTGCAAGAGATGGGGGAGTCGTCCGTGAAATACCAGCCACTACAAAAGCAGTATTCCCATAGACTTATAGTAACTGTTTCAGTGTTCACACGTTAAAGAGAAAAGCCGAACTGTTCAAAGGATGCAACTACATATATACGGCCTGCCCTTAACGGGGCGGGCTGTTCTTCGTTCTTATGACAAAGCGCATAATACAGTGCGTTTTGCAATAGGTGCTTAGATATGGATCGTGAAGAGCTAGAGCAGCTACTTACTAAAGTAAGCGAGCTACTATCACAGAAGGAACAAGCGGGAATCACTGATCATTTATATGAGAGTGCCCTTGCTTTTGAGACTTCATTAATCGCAACACTGGACTTTGAGGGGTGCTGATTATGAGTGAAGAGCCTGTTTCCTTTTTGTATAAACTGAGTAAATGCTTGTTTATAGTTGGTTTAATACTTGCAGCACTTACTTGGGGCTTGTTGTTCGCTCGTATGTTTAGCGCGGACATAGCAAACGCTGTTAATATTAGCGTCGTTACAGGTGTGGGAGTGGTTGCTACAGCACTGCCTGTTGTTGGTGCGTACCTATTCCTGCTGTTTGATAACTCTTGTGAGGATCATAAATGAGTAGGGCGCTGGCGTGTGTTGGTTTTTCGTGCATGGTGGTTGCCTACCATGTAGGTAGCCGTGAACTGGGAATGCTTGGTGGTCTGTCCTGTATTCTTGCTGGTATTGCTGGCCGTTCGGGGTACTAAGTGTAAGACCAAGTGCATTGTTAAATCTTTTGTATTCACTAAGGGGTGCTGATTATGTGTATGAACTGCAATCATTCTTGGACTAAGCAATCAGAGTTTGTTTCTGAGACTGGGGTGGAACTGCTATACAGGACTAAGTGCGCGATACCCAGTAAAGATACGTCTCTACTAAGGGCAAAACATATAGTGGTATTAACATGCGACCGCTGCGGCGAAATTGTTAAGCTAGTGACTGAACTATAGGGCGCAAGCGCGCCCCTATTGCTTATCATCATGCCTATTAACATAGTGGGCATGCCTATAAGTAATTGAAACTAAAGAGGTATTCGTCATGCAAACGTATGATAAAAAACAATTGGCTGCCATTAAAACCAGTGTCAAACGTGCTGGCGCTACCGTGGCAGAGAAGTTACAAACTGCTATCGAGATGGGTTTGTCATTTTACCGTGACCACGGCAATGCTCAAGTGCTAACTGAGGTTGTGGAACTGGCTGTGTCTGCTCGTTCTGTTAATGCTGATGCAGTAAAAACTTATATCGGCAAACATGCAAACGTGCGCTGGGTTGTGTCCAAAGAAAAGGGCAAGCGCTTTAAGCAGATTGGCTCAACCGCAGAGGTTACAGAGCCTGAGAAACCATGGTACGAGTTTACCAATCAGTCGCAGGTCAAAGCTGATCTTGATCCTTGGGCTGTGCTGGCAGCAGCTAAGCACCGCCTTACTAAGGCAATGTCACAGGGCAAGGTATCTAATAAAGAAGATGCTGTCTCTGTTGTGGCCGCTCTTGGTACGCTTCTTGAAGGTCATGCTGATCCCGCCGCTACTGCTACGGGTCAGTCGTAACAATAATCTTGGGGGCTGCGCGCCCCCTTGTTTGGGGAGGATCAGTCATGAAGGGTATAGTAAACCTGTTCTTGATCGCCTACTTTTCTTTTAAGTTGCTATGCACTGTACTACACGACGTGTTTAACGTATCTAATCCTTACGTGCTGCCGTTGTTGTATGGACTGGCTGTCATTGTGGCGGTCACGTCTATGACAGCTGTTATAGTGTGGACTGTTATATCTCTTTCTGGAGTGGTGTTCTGATGCCTAGAGATCCAATCAATCTGCTCTTGGACGGTCTGTTTAAATTACTCAGCCGTCTAATGCTGCCTACCGCAATCTGTATGGTACTGGTGGCGTGTATGTTAGTGTGGTGAGTGTTGTGGACAAGTCTATCAATACTCTGTAAAGTAACAAGTTGGGTGTAAGATCGCAGATGACTAACAAACTAATCAGCCTGCTAGGAATAGTAGGATTCGTACTGCTGTTAAGTCTTCCAGTAGTCAGCAGTGCTGCAGTTGACGTGGCAACCACAACCTATAAGGTGTGGGGCAACTACAGTAAACCAAAGCCTCGATATGCTGTTCCAAAAGTACAGTCTGCACGGGGCAAGTCTTTAGAAGAGAGGGCATACTTAAAACAAAAGAAGTATTGACGCGCTGGTCGTACTAGCGCAGGTTCCAGCACCGCTACCTGTGATGCTGGTGGTATCATCGTTGTACTTTCGTTACTAAATAGATAGGTGACTGCTATGTCAAAAGTAAAATTGTTCATGACATCCATGGCTAAGATTAACACTCCTGTAGTATTGGTTCGTGGTCGTGACGAGATCACGTTTAACTACGACGGCAAATATCTGCGAAGCTGTGGCAAGCGTGTCAAGCTGTGCTTTGACTCCTTCCCAAAGGCTCTGGAGTCCTTCGAGACTTTGTGCAGTCGTGGCTACCGCGTGCGTGAGGGCAGCTGATATGAAGTTCGCTCATATAGAATCTGGTGTGGAAGTAGGTGTTGACCATGCCGTTGCTCAGAGTTCTGGATTGACAGTAAAGTGCACCTATATGTATGCACTATCCAGTGAGGCTGCAAATGGAGCAAGTAAGACGCTTGAGCTTTCAGGTATGTTAGTGCGCTCTGATCCTGTGTGGTGGTTTACTGTTATTCGTGATGAAGACGGTGCTCCAATATTCAGCTTTCAGGTATCTCCCGGAAGCATGGGATGCTGTGGTGTGTACTCAGTGGGCAAGCCTAGTCTCGTAGTAAACTCACGTGCTGTAGACCCAGAAGTAACTGAAGCCGCAGTCAACATAGGAATTTCAGCAGCACTGCGCCACTTGAGTATATCAGCGCTGGTACAAGCAGACCACGAACGCTGGACTCCAGTACTGGGGCGCTGGAAAGGAGCTGTGATTAATATGCCAATGGCCGTGGTCAATATGAACAGCAGAAATCCCATCAATATCTTTGCTTTTGTTCGCAAGGGATGTGATATTGTTCCTAATACACGCTACAAGGAGTATAAGGGTGGTACGTCTTAAAGTAGTGCGCTCACCAAGTAAAGTTTATTGGTGGGTGGTACAAGAGGATGACCCCACGCACCCCATCGTTGTGTGCTCTCGTAAATGGGAAGCCCAACAGGAGCGTGATCAATTAACTAAAAGTCTGGAGCTTTAATATGAAGAAAGGTCAACGTGTTAAGAGTCTTACTGGTAAGACAAAAGGTATGGTTGGTGTAGCGTCCCAGTGCATTGGTGCTACTGGTAGCGTAGTGCGGGTGGCAGTAACCTTTAGCTATGGCATTGGCAAGCGCACCTACTGGTTCAACCCTGAGAACTTGCGGGTACTTAAAGATGGCAAAGCTAACAGCCCTTATGCTGGGGGTACTGCTACTTAGTGGATGCGCCAGCGCTGTAATCCAACCGGTGGGGCAGTCACCTTACTGCCCTGTTGAATATAAATACTGTGGTATATAGGTAACACAATGAAAGATACAGATCTATTTGCTGTGTACGGAAGTCTTCGTAATGGCTTCGGGAATCATGGCATTATCGCACAGTTCAGCCCTGAACTAGTTTCTGTAGAGGCTTTGCATGGGTGGAAAATGGTTTCTATGGGGCCTTTCCCTGCCATTTATAAGTCTAATGATCAGGAAGACTATGTGGTTGTTGAGGTGTACTCAGTACCAGCTGAGCTACACTCTCAAGCAGCGCAGTCTCTTGACTGGTTGGAGGGGTTCCCCGACTTCTATGACCGTGAGCTGGTAGACACAGACCACGGCAAGGCGTGGGTGTACTTCCGTGAAGAGCACGAGGTGCGTGGTCTTACTCCTGTTGAGTCCGGCGATTGGGTGGAATATTATGGTGCCTAAACTTATTGGTACAGAGACTGACGGCAGACAAGTGCGGTCAGTAACTACAACCAGAACTTATTCTATTGGAGATAAGTTTGTGTTGGTTGAGGTGGAGCGTCCAAATGGCCGCACAGATATTACACTGGCGTACATCTCTAAGGGAAAGCCGCCTCTGGATGTTGCTACAATTACGGTCACGAACTGCTTTTCTTGCTGTGGTGCTTTCGCAGTGTCTAGCCCGTGGCTGGCTAACCAGCGCGTATTAAATACAGCGAACCTTGATGTTAAGGAGGTGGTAAACACTATTATTAAAGGTGCCTTTGATGTGTACGACATCACTTACATGGTGCAGGTTGACCGCATTGGTCACAAGCTCAGCACGGTGGAGGGGGCGGTTGCTGAGAGAGGGCGGTGGGGAATTTTCGTAGACAACTACGATGGAACCATTACTCAGTTCCGCAACAGTCACAGAAATGTAGTGCCTAACCACTCGTCGGTACTTACTGGCATCGCGTTCGTAAATGATAAGGCTATGGTTGGTGGCACTTACCGTAACTATACTGGATCTTACAAAAAAGGTACACTACAATGACAGTTAAATTTATCATTAAAGGCGCACTTCCTGGGAGATATGAACTGTTTGCTAATGAAACGCTCGTACTATGTATGAACGTGGCGTCAGCATTCAGCTGCTGTGGCGCGCTCGCCGTGTCTGACCCTTGGCTGGCTAACCAGCGGGCTCTTGAGCCTATCGGATTAACCCAATCCGAAGTAGTAAACAGTGGCATACAACAACTGCTCCGTCACTTCGGTGTGTCTGCTTTGGTGCAGGTTGATCGTCTTTGTTGTTTGGGAGTGAAGAATGATTTCCGCATTGGATCAGAGCCCGGCCCATGGTCTGACATTGTAAGCCTGTGGGACGGCAAGTTTACTGAAGGTGATCTTCAGTTCCAGAATGTTAGCGAGGGAGACACTGCCCTTTCTATGTTTGCATTCATTGATGAGTATGCTATCACTGAAGATAGCAGTCAACACCCTTATAAAGTAACTAAACAGTAGTAGGTGACTATCATGTCTGACAAAATTAAACTTGTATCTCTAGGTGCAGACCCTGAACTATTCCTTCGTGATGTAGCAACAGGTGAATTTGTGCCAGCGACTGGCCTTCTTGGTGGCAGTAAGGACTCTCCTCGCCCGGTTAATAAAGGCGCTGTTCAAGAAGATAATGTACTCGCTGAGTTTAATATCGTTCCGGCCACAGATGCTCGCGCCTTCGTTGATAACATCATGACTGTACGTGAAGAGCTGAATAATATGGTTCGTCCGTATGATCTTACTACCTTCGTAACGTCCAGTCATATCTTTACTCACGATGCTCTGAAAGAGGCTGGCCCGATGGCGTTCGAGTTTGGCTGCGACCCAGACTTCAACGCATGGCTTGGTGGTGAGGTTAATCCTAAACCTGCATCCACCACTGACCTACGTACTGCCGGAGGTCACGTACACTTCGGCCTCGAAGGTGCCGACCTCGACATTAATCGTTTCATCCGTGTATGTGATGCTACACTGGGTGTTGTTGATGTACTTACAGACCCCGAAGGTGCTGCACGGCGCGCCCTGTATGGCTGCGCTGGGGCGTATCGTCCAAAGCCATACGGTGTTGAGTACAGAACGCTGAGTAATGCGTGGCTGTCTGACTCGGATGCCATTGATCGTACATACCGCCTGTCGGAATACGCAGTGTCATTGTACAACTCCGGCTTTGATCCTAAACCTTCCATCCGTCAAGTAATTAATAGTGGTGATCGACAAGCGGCGCACCACGTGTACGCTGGACTACATCTTGGGAGAGTATAACAATGAAGCTAGTACCACTGGCTGGGTTTGAAACCCTACCCACTGCTCATGCTTGGGTAAATTACTTTGACTATCGTGTCTTGGGTGCACTAATGGTACTTGACGAGGACAAGGTAGTTATGGTAGATGCTGTAGAACGGGACGGTGCGCGTATAGTAGTGACGGTCTTGGAACTAACTGGCCGCCGCGTAACTATCCCGCCAGAAGAACTGCACGAACGCCTAATGTTCTGGAAGCCTGAGCATGGGTACTACAACTCCCCAGCTGGCTTGTTAAAAGTGGAGGCGACTGATGTGGGGCGGGGGTATCAGCAGGGAATCCGCACTAATTACCTACGTATCAGAGGAGTTGAGACTCAAATAGAATTGCGCGAGTCTTTCCGTAGCTTGTGTCAAATGGTATTTGATAACATCTCCACGTTTAGCACTATCACTGAGGCACGAGAGTCTGACAACTTTGTGGCGATCACCCGTCACATTATAGGCAATGCTCGCGGTGCTATTGTTATGGGCGAGCGATCTATTACTAACTGGGATGCGGCCATGGCCGACGAGGATATTATTACTGACATCGAATTTGAAAGGGGGGATATTCCATGCCTAGTTTGATTGGTGACTTCGTAAATATGCGCCACCCAGACCACAAAAATGTCGAGTCAACTGACAGCTTAGTGAGTGACGCTTACGTAGGTGTTGAAGTTGAGCTGGAGAATGCGTCTTTGCGCAGTGGCATCAGAATGTGGGAGATGCACGAAGAGGGTAGCTTAAAGAACGACGGGCGCGAGTGGGTATTCGCTCGCCCTTATGCAGGTGAGGATGTGGTAGCAGCAGTCAGCAACCTTGTCAGTGCATACGAAGGTAAGCAGGTTGTGTGCGGCCCGGATGGGTCAGTGCATGTGCATGTTGACGTGACTGATCTAACTATGGATCAGCTGTTCCGTATGCTCAATCTGAGCTTTATGTTCGAGCCCCTGCTGTTCGATTGGATGAGTCCTGAACGAGGAACCAACCAATTTTGTCAGAAGCTTGGCAATAATTCACGGCGAGCCAGTTCAATTTGCAATGCTATTGCTACTGGTACTACTACTGGCGATGTTAACGGCGCAGTGGTAGCCCTGAGTAATCAATCGTACAAGTATTCCGCCACCAATACATCACGTCTTCGTGATCTAGGAACGGTAGAGTACAGATTCCACCGCTCCTGCTGCGATTACGACGGGCTTATTCGCTTGATCAACGCTGTGTGTTGCCTGAAAGAAGCCGCTCGTGATACCCGCTGGGATGCAATCTCCCCTCACCGTGATGTTAAAGGGCGCACAGCAGCCTCAGTAATCATGCAGGTGTTTGGCAGTGTGATGGACGTAGAAGATTGCTCTATGTTTAAGGACGCTTTAGAGGAGGGCATTCACACCATCCGACAACTGAGTCTTCGTACCCGACGGCGCATTGATCGTCGTGAACAGGCGGGGTTTGTTGATCATCCACCTCGCCAAGGCACCACTGCACCACCGCGTCCTACGTGGGATGCTAATCCAGCAGATCTTTTCCAACCAGTAGTTTAAAGGTAAATTAATTATGTGTGGTATTGTAGGCGTAATTGGAGCACTGTCTGCTCCTAGAATCAAGCTGTTTAAGCACATGCTAGTTGCTGATGTAGTCCGTGGAAAGCACTCTACAGGTGTGTTTTCCATTGACAAGAAGGGCGGCATGTCTTATGTTAAGCGCGCAGTTAACGGCGGTCGCTTTGTGATGGATGATAATATCGACGAACTCCCTAAAGGTTGGGAGTCTAACTCTCGCTGTATCATTGGTCACAACCGTGCGGCTACCGTAGGATCAGTTACAACAGACAACGCACACCCATTCATGTTTAATAATGTGGTTGGTGTGCATAATGGTACTCTGGATTCTGAGGCGGGGCTTGTGTCTACTCTCGCTGACGGTACTAAGATATCTGTGGACTCGCAGAAGATCTACGCAACAATGGATGTGACAAAGCCTGAAGACATTCCTACCCTGTTAGAATCTCTGGAAGGGGCGTACACCCTCGTGTGGAGTGATACACGGACAGGCCGTATTCACATGGCGAGAAACCGAGAGCGTCCACTGTCATTGGGTCACACCCCAAGCAGTATTATGCTGGCATCTGAGATGGGCATGCTTACGTGGCTAGTAGAAAAGTCACTGGGCGAGCATGTTAAGCCTGAGTATGAGTCTCTTCCAGTAGGTGAGATCTGGTCGTTCGATCCTACTGCTGACAACCCCTACTCCACTCTTGAAATTACCAAATTCAAGCCAGCAGCTCCCTTCATTACGTACAAGAGCCTATACGGAGGCAATGCGTACTCATCAAAAAAGGACAGTACGACTACGGGTTCGGGTGGGACTGGTAATGTCGTAAAACACGGTCGTGCACTCACTCACCCACTTACAGCAGTTGATAAGTTCGTACTGACAGACTTCACATCCAAGTTGTCAGACTATAAAGAGTGCCCGTGGTTATATGACAAAGGCGAATGTAATGAATCCTATGGTAATCCACTGGACTACGCCCATCGTTACTCGGCTGAGCAGTTAAACAGCCTGCCAGTAGTGTCTATCCTACACCCAATAGCTGCGGAGCTTTCCAGTCCTACTGGTCTGACGTGCACGTTATTCTGTGTGGATGACGAGGGCTTTGTCTGGGCTCTGCGCTATATGCACTTAGTTAATGTGCACATAGATAAGGCGTATGTCGTAGACCTGTCCAAGTGCCATCAGAAGTCATGCTATATCATGACATCAAGCACAGGAGCACGAGGTATAAGCTGTTCCTGCGAAGTTATTACTGGCATCTGTGATTATCAAACACTTTATGCCCCCGAAAATAAAGATGACTCTGGAGTACCAGCATGAGTATCAACAGAATCCGAATTGTCCCATACAAAATGACATCTGCTACTGCAAATGCCCTGCAAACGTGGCTACGTGCCAATCTACCGGACGGTGCACAAAGGAGTGTGCTACGTGTACGAACTGACGGGCGGTATGCCCCGCTCGATGATGACATGTTGATCAACTGGGGCTGTAATTCCCTGCCTGAAAAGTTTGGCGGTGTAGGATTGCTACTAAACCACCCAGACATCGTGGCACGTGCATCAAACAAGTCAGCAGCATTCGCTGTGTTTAAGGAGGCAGGCGTATCTACTCTGGAGACTACGAGTGACCCTGCTGTTGCTGATACGTGGCTCGCAGATGGAGAAGTGGTGGTTGCCCGCCGACTACTCCGAGCATCTGGTGGTCGCGGTATAGAGTTGTGCACTCCAGAAGGCATGGATCGTGTGGTCAAAGCACCTCTGTACACCAAGTACATTAAGAAGGCAGCTGAGTACCGAGTGCATGTCCTTCCTAACGGTTCAATCATCCTCAACCAGAAGCGAAGAAAGGCAGATGTTCCAGATGATGAGGTTGACTGGAAGATTCGTAACCACGACCGTGGCTGGATCATGGCACGAGATAACGTAGATCCCTGCCCTGCTGCTGAGGCCGAGGCTGTTAAAGCAATCGAAGCTCTGGGACTGAACTTCGGCGCAGTCGATGTGATCTACAATGCTCACCGAGATGCAGCCTACGTTCTTGAAGTTAACACAGCTCCCGGCCTAGAGGGCTCATTAGTTGATGCGTATGGACAGGCGTTGATTGAGGTTATGTTACAAAACTAATACAAAACGCTACCAAATGTCACAATTATTTTCCTAAGCTATATAATTGTATGGTTTATAAAACTATCTATTGTATGGCTTAGCCTTCCTAAAAGGATAAGACATGAATACAAACGCTATCATTGATCAGTTCTCCCCATTGATCTATAGAGTAAGTCATACAGTATCTAAGCACCCCAAAGTGCTGGATGATAACGCAGTGAGTACTGATGATGTTATACAGCAGTGCTTTACAGAGGCGCTGGATGTAATCCGGTACTATCGTGAGGGAGGTGTGTCACTTAAACTGTGGCTGCAAGTTAACCTTGAGCAGCGCATGAGTAAGTGGGCACGCTCACTCGGCACAGTCTCTACCGCTCCAATATATGATGAGTCAGACATAGATGAGGAAGATAAAGAGCCTCTCTATGAGGACGATCCTACCATCCGTATGGATGCCGCGCGCATCCTGTCACTACTGCCAAAGTCACATGCAGAAACACTACGCATGATGTTTGGTATTGATCTGGAATCCCCACTAAGCCTAGAAGGCATCTCCAAAGTACGAGGAATATCTGTTTCCGAGGCCCGCCGCTTTACTTTCCACACAATCAACATGGCACGTGCATTGTCAGAAGGACGTTTATCATGAGCAAGTACAATCAGCCTATCGACATCTTATCTGTTAATAATACTTACAGCACATCACACGGTGTAGTAGTTACCATTGTGGGGTTTGCTAAAGAGTGCGGCGTCTTTATCGGCGTGTCTGATACGTACTCATCGCCGAGAATGTACCACGCTGACGGCACTTCTGTAACACCACAGCACTCTAACTTGGTGTGCAGACAGAGCCGCTACCCTGAACTGTCTCGCGGAGACATTATTGAGGCCATCGCCACTGAGAACGCTAGGGCTACTCTTCGTGTATATAAAGGAGACGGTGAGATGTACGCTGCAGGAGCACAGTTCGACGATAATGCTACGACTGTGTCCCTAAGTTCACAACTGTCGTGGAAAAAGGTAGGCACTTACATAGCTGATTAACTTCTAAGCAAGTAAGGTAGATAGTAATGTGTATATATAACCACATTTATAAAAGAGTTGAGTATCCGAGGGAGCGTGGGTATAGGATGGAGCCTTACCCACTTCCAAGATACATGTACATAACTATTGAGAAGGGAGACTCAAAGCGATTAATCGTTCACTCTCGCATACACGTTAATGAAGAAACAAAAGTAGGGCCTTCCTACAGTAACGAGCTCTCTGATGCAGAGATCATAAAAGATCTAAGTACAGAAATAGCATGGAGATTCTTATAGAATGTTTGGACTATTAGATGATTTAATTGACGATCCTGTAGGCACTGTGGCGCGCGCTGCTGTGCAACCTGTTGTAGACGGGGCCAGTGTACTGCAAGGTCTGACCGTAGGAGAGTTGCGAGTACGTGCGGCTGCACGATTTGGGGCAGACGTAGCTGCTGGTATGGCAGTGTCAGAAATTATTGAGGCTCTGACTGATGAGTAAAACTCGATTGTTTGGAACACTGCCTCCGCATAAGCGTGACTTCTATAAGAATCCAAATGGTAACAGCCGTAAGCATTTCGGCGGTGGTTTGGATGATGACTATGAGGGTTTTGATAATCGTAAAGATGACAAAGACCGAGAGCCTATGATCGGAGATTGAAAAGGAGTGACATGTGCGACTCAATAACAAACAATTACTGGAACTGCCATCGCTATGCGAAGGTGAGACTGTATGCTGCACGTGCCCCGCCTGTGGCCGCAGCAAATTCTACGTGTCGGTGCGAGATGGTGTAACACTATATTGCTGCCACCGCGCAAGCTGCGGTGCGCGTGGTATGGTAGGGGCCAACCCACACAATAAGGTGGACGAGGGATATAACAAGCCGAAGAGTAAGTATGTGCCTCACCCTGACAGATCCCTGAACATAGAAGAGATAGCTGCGCTAACTGCTAAGTTTCCATGGTGGGTTAATTGTAAGCACTTATCTGTTGACAGATCTACAAAACGTGTGTTACTTCCACTGTCAGACCACAACAGGGAGAATATAGGCTACGTGTCTAGGCACTGGCCTGATGTTTGTGGTTATAACACGAGGGCACCAAAAGCCTTAGTGTGGTTACGTGATCCAAACCCGCCCTCAAAGTTGGGGTTCATGCGTCGGTATGCTGGTGAGGACACAGCATATCTATTCGAGGACTGGGTGTCAGCAGAGCGTGTAAACCTATACACCGACAAGCTGTGCATTATATTAGGGGGCACATCAATATCTAGTAGTGACATTGTATATCTGCGCAAGCTGGGCATAAAGCACCTTGTTACCTGCTTGGACACGGACGCAAGACACAAAGCAGCAGTTATACAGAAGCAGTGCGCCATGCTGTTTTCTTCAGTTACCACAAAGTTCTGGGATAGGGATGAAGATCCAAAGGACATGGACGATGATTACTTTAGTGAGGTGTTCCTATGAAATACATACTTGCTGTTGCAATGGCCGTGTTACTGTCTGCATGTAGTGATGAATACGCAACTAATGATGAGATAAAGTACGCTGAGGAGCTGTGTAGTATCAACGATGGCTTGGTAAAGTTGTACCCGTCTACCAGCAGCAGGCAAGTTGTTAAATGCTCCAACGGCGCATCATTTTCTTTTTACTTCAACCCAACAGACGGTAAATTTGTTACCGCTAAATAAGGAGGTGACTGCAAAATGCTTGAGCAGAGTGTGATCGCTGCGTTTATACAAGACGCAAGCGTTTACCGAGAGCTTGGTGTGTTTGTTTCGGAAGACAACTTCTCTGACATAGGAAGAGCATTGCTGTCCTGTGTAAGAGACTACTACGGTAGAGACGCTGACGCTGAAAGTATAGACGCTGGTCTACTTGCAGAGCTAGCTGGCACCAAGTACCCCCGCATGGAAGAAGAGTTAAAACTTGCAATAGACACGATGCAAACTGTTTCCGTACCTAATGTACAACAGACCATCGTAGACCACACCCTTGAGGCACTGCGTAACAAGATCACACAGCTGAATGCTGTTGGTGATTCTGATGAACTAGCAGAAGCCATGCGTACATACGAGGACGTTAGGGCCAGAGGCATTGACGCTCTGTCCACTGACAAAGAGGATACTGTTTATAATGCGGCTGACGCATCAATCCTCGAAGAGGCGTACTCGTCCCACCAGTTAATACCAATCTTTCCCCTACCTCTCAACAGACGATTAAACACTGATAATGACCCAGACGGTGGTGTGCCTCGCGGAACCCACATACTGTTGTATGCAAGACCTGAAACTGGTAAGACCATGTTCAATATTAATCTTGCAAACGCAGCAGCCAACCTTGGATTCAAGGTGCTGTACTATTCTAACGAAGATCCAGCCGCAACCTTGATGCTAAGATCAATAAGTAACTTTACTGGACTTGGGACATCCGCAGTTAAGCGCGATATAGCAGCCGCACGTGAGCAGGCAATGGACATGGGATATGGAAACATATACTTTGCTGACAGGCATCCCGGATCTATACCTGACATACGTAAACTTGTGATGGAGTATGAGCCAGATCTGCTAATTGTGGATCAGATTCGTAACGTAAGGCCGCCTCGCCCGCTCAACAAAGTTGAAGCGTTGGAGGAGTTATGTAAGGACGTGCGTAATATAACCAAGGAGTTTAATATAGTTACCTTGTCAGTAACACAGGCTGGTAATGAGGCAGACCAGAAAGCTTTCTTGGACATGGGTGACGTTGACTTCTCAAACACAGGTATGCAGGCCGCTGTGGATGTTATGATCGGACTTGGTGTAACCGCAGTCATGGACTCCAATGAGATTAGAGGTATATCACTTCCGAAGAATAAACCGGGCAGCAAGCACGATCACTTTGTTGTCGGTGTAGATCCATCTAGGTCTACTATACTTGATGAAGAGATGGAAATGTAGCATGAATATTAAAGTTATGAAACTTCCAAGACTTTATAAGAACCATAAGTTTGCTGAAGAGGTAGCTGCTGGCTACCACAAAGAAGTTCCTGTTGTGTTCAACAGAGATGGCATATACCGAATGGGAGATGCATGCTGGCTGGAGTCTGATGGTAGGGCATTTGAATACGACAAGGACTTCTTCGATTACGAACTAAGTTTGCTTAATCACAAGTCATTATCTGACTCAGTACTGTGCTGCCTAGAGCGTGCTCTAAGTTTAGGCATAGCTAGTAAGAGCCAAATGGAGTTGCTGTTTTATGAGAGACGTGCTAGAAAGGCATACGCTAGAAGACTAGAGGGCTTTCGTAGACGTAAGCTATTACTATATATAAAGGAGGCAGAGCGTGGTAATGCACGTACCAAAGGGTAGCATGTGCGTAAACTGCATTAATGCTAAAGATGATTGCTCTTCTCTTGAGTTCAACAGGATGAGAGTAATAGGCAGATTCTCTGAGGAAGGCGCTAACTTCTTAGAAGTTGCGTGTACAGAGCGACATACCAAAGGGATTGATGAACTAGAGGCGGAAGTTAAAGAGCTGCGACAGCTTATTAAGTACTACGAATCCGAGGAGTACAAGGATGACATACAGGATGAGCGCCTAGTCAAGTACCTACAAGAACTTGGTAGTCAACGTGGATAATAAATTCTTTAAATATCTACCACCGTGGCTGAGAGATCCTGATCCAGATCAATGGTTGTTGACAGATAACTATTTGGTGCTGGACTTTGAAGGCACTAACTTGGAGAAGGGGTCTGCCTTAGTCGATGATAATAGAATCCTACTTGCTTGCTGGAGATACAAAGGCGTATCTAAGGCTGTGTGGGGGGATGTACATGATATGGGTGATCTACTTGCTGACATAGAAGAGGCAGACTTGGTGGTGGCACACAATGCCAAGTTTGAACTGCAGTGGCTGAAGCGGGCGGGTGCTCGGTTGCAAGACATGCTTACCTACGACACTATGCTTGGCGAGTATGTTCTGTATGGGAACCAGAAGGTGCCTTTAAACTTGGGAGCTATAGCAAGTAGGTATGGGCTAGGTGGCAAAGAAGCATTCGTTGACAAAATGATGCGGGCCGGTGTATGTCCATCAATGCTGCCAAGATCACTACTACTGGACAGGTGCCGTAAGGACGTACTTCAGACAGAGGAGATCTTTCTTCAGCAGAGGCAAGTACTTAAAGACACAGACCGACTGAAGACTGTGTTCACACGTAATATACTTACTGCCCCACTGGCAGATATAGAGTTCAATGGTATGTGCCTTTCGGCTGATCGTGTGCGGGAGGAGTATAACGACGCTGTAAAACGTACCACTGAGATAGGAAGAAAGCTCGACGAGATGGCTGGGGGTATTAACCTCAACTCTCCCGTGCAGTTGGGTGAGTTCGTTTACGGAACTCTTGAGTTTGAAGAGCTTAAGTCAAAGAGAGGTGAGCCGCTAAGAACGCCAAGCGGTGGACGTAAGACTGATTCTGATACGCTATCAGCTTTAAAAGCGAAGACTAAACAACAGAAAGAGTTTGTATCTCTTTGGTCGGAGTACAACAAGTTAACATCGGCATTGTCCAAGAACCTAGAATTCTTTAAGGGGGTGGTAGAAGAGAGTGAAGGTGGTATCTTTCACGGGCAGTTTAACCAAGCTGTCACTGCGACGCACAGGCTGTCGGCTTCTGGCAGGCCGATTAAGTTTGAGATGTTCAAGAAGAAGAAGTCAGTGCAGTTCCAGAATATGCCTCGTGCATATAAGCGCTTGTTTAAATCTAGGAATGATGGATGGTTAGTAGGAGAAGCTGACGGTGGGCAGCTGGAGTTCAGGGTTGCTGGATTCTTAGGAGCTGATAAGGCAGCTGTTGACGCAATCGCTGATAAGTTCGATGTGCACACGTTCACATCAGAAACTTTGACTGCCAATGGCGAGCCTACTGGAAGGCAGGACGCCAAGGCACACACGTTTAAGCCCCTGTATGGTGGACAGTCTGGGACTAAAGCACAACAGGCGTACTATCAAGCGTTCAAGGCCCGTTATCCGGGCATTACTTCATGGCAGGAGAATAACAAGCGAGAGGTACTACGTACTAAACAGCTGCGCATACCTTCAGGTCTGATCTTCTATTGGCCAGACACTAAGCTGCGCGATGATTACATAACAAACTCAACTTCTATTTGTAACTATCCAGTGCAGTCGTTTGCCACGGCAGACATCATACCAATAGCCATAGCATCACTGTGGCATATTATGAAGCGCGCTGATATGCAGTCATTCATTGTAAATACTGTACACGACTCAACGATCATGGAGCTACACCCTGACGAGGTGGAGCCTATTGGAGAGATCAGTGGTTTCTCCTTTACTGATTACGTGTACTTCTATTTAGAAGAAGTCTATGACGTTAAGTTCTTCGTTAACCTAGCAGCAGGATACAAAGTTGGAGAACACTGGTCTGAAGGCGAAGAAATTGTATTTGAGAAATATCCTAAACACAAACTTGAGGATTTAATCCATGAAGAAAGCACTAGTAAAGTCGAAGTCCCGCAAGGGCACAGGGGTACTGTTAGACGACGGACAATGGTACAACGGAACTAAAGAACAGCTGGAGAATATCTCGTGGAAAGACGAGGTTGAGTACGATGCTGATGACTCACGAACACTTATTAGCATTAAGAAAGTAGAAGGCGACTCTGGCGGCGGTAAGGCACAAAGTAATTCCAAACCAGCCAGCGGTGGTAAAGGCGGTTACAATGATGAAAAGCGGCAAGCTGTAATTGTATTCCAGTCTGCACGTAATACTGCCACGGATCTAGTAACAGCGGCACTAGCAGCTGGCGCACTTGCGCTACCAGCCAAGAACGCTGACAAGTTTGACTGTCTACAAGCGCTGGTTGATACACTAACCACTCGTTACTTCAACGAGAATATGGAAGTGTACCGTAACGGTGAACTACCTGAAGGATTTGGCGATGCCTAATACTAGTATTTGGTCTGATGATATCTATAACATAGTAATTAACGTTGACGAAGAGGCAGAAGCGCCTACAAACAAGCACTATGCCGTTATCAACAAGCACACAAGTGTCTATGAGTATGCGGCATTCTCTCTGATCGAGTGTATATCTTTTGCTGAGCAGAGCACAGCGCTACTAAGTGACAGAAAAGTATTCACACAGGCAGCGAGGGTAATGTCCATTGCAACAAAAGCTACTCATTGATGGCGATGGGCTGGTTTACTGGGCGGCGTTTGCCGCTCAGTTTACTAGACGGTTCGTCGAGACAGAATACGGCACTGAGTGTTTCGATACTCACGTGGACTTTAAGAATTGGGCTTTTGAAAATGACCTTAACTGGCGGGAGGTTGAAGTAGACAAGCAGATTGTAGATAGAGGAGAAGGTGTAGCACTAGGAGCTTTCGATAATATCATGGCGTCCGTCTTTGGAGAGATGGGAGTTAACGACTATGAGATGTACCTAACAGGAGAGGGTAATTTTAGACTGTTGCTATACCCGCAATATAAGGGGAACCGCTCCAATAGAGAAGATCCAATACACAAAGCCGCAGTAATAGAGCATGCTATACAGCGATGGGGGGCTGTTGTAGTAGACGGTATGGAAGCTGATGACATGCTGTGCATTAGAGCCACTGCACTTGATTACGAAGGTGTAGAGACTACTGTGGTGTCTGAAGATAAGGACATGGATACGTTTCCCGGAAATAAATATAGCCCCAAACGTGGGTTGTGGAAGTTCGTAGACCCGTATGACGCATTCTTAAACTTCTATAGTCAAATGCTGACTGGTGATACCTCAGATAACATACCCGGAGTGCGCGGTATAGGCCCAAGTAAGGCGTTCAATATACTGCGAGAGTGCGACAGAGACACGGACATGTGGGCCACAGTGCTTGAGTACCACGAACAGGCTGGCTATTCAAGAGAGTTCAGCATTACAATAGGCAAGCTGCTACACATGCTTCGTCATGAAAAAGATTCTTGGGAGCCTCCAACATGATAGTAAAATTCAACTGGACTCTTAAGTCCTACTATAAAAATATTAAAAACTACCACCTCGCGTGTGTAGGGTTATACGACGATAACGTCCTGACAGTTAAAGAGAAGGCCATGGTGTGGGGAGTCCTACTACTGTGGTTGCCAATTGCACTACTTGGTGGGGAGCCCTATGATTGACGCATACATACGTAACTGGAAGCAGTACCTTCGCACGTGGCCTGAAGTTATTAACATGAAAGCCAGTGGCGGCATTAAATTTCTGTTACTAATTATGTTGACTATAGCGTTGTTGTTTGTTGTATTTGGTGTAGGTAAAGATGATTAGGTGACTATTATGAATAATAACGTCCTCGACCAGAATGATCACTACTCTCTAATTACACATAGCTCAATTAGGGGCATTACTCTTGAGGTGCTTGGGCCTAACTTGGAACGTGAGTTCTCAGTTCCTGTTCAGATCTATGAGAAGGATTTAAAGCGTATGCTCAGTTCGGGCATCGCCTATGTGGACAGCAGGTCAACTATGCTACTGACGTACCATGGCTCAGTGGTAGAGAAGTTTTAATTATGAGTCCAGCACTTATGGTACTTCCGCCTGTAAATGGAGGCGAGGCCCTACTGTTCGCTGTAGCAGGAATACTAATTATATGGGCGATCAAACATGTTTAAAGATTTAGATAAGTATGGTCACTGGGAGGTGTCGAGAGGCTTCGACCCTACAAAATATGAAGGCTTTGTATATTTAATAATCTGTCCTGATGGTAGGAAGTACATAGGCCGTAAATACTTTACGTCTATGCGACGTGTAAAGGTTAAAGGCAGGAAGAACAGAAAGATTACCAAGACAGAGTCTGATTGGAAGACGTACACTTCATCTTCCAGCACCATCAATAAGTTAATAGAGGATCATGGTAAGGAGGGATTTACATTTAGAATCCTATTGCTCTGCGAGAACAGAGCGGATACTAATTACTATGAATCTAAGATTTTAATGGACGCACGCGCACTGGAGAGACCGGATGAATACATTAATCGCAGAGTTGAAAGAGTTTTTTGCCCTAAGTCAGGAGGCTTGTGGTCTGCTAGAAGAGCTGGACGCCTACTTAGTTGAGACGGAGGCATACCCAGATACTCAGGAAGAGGCTGACATCCTTATTAAAGAGGAGGCTGAAGCAATGAACGCGGCTTCAGAGGAGTATAATGAGGCTAGGTTCGCATCTAATATCAAGGGAGAGCTTTCAGCTATGGTGGAGCTGGTTCTATCAGCTGCACAGTACTCTCTATTCTCTGGAAAGCCTGAGCAATTTGCAAAGGCATACCCTAGAATGGCAAAACGAGCTGAAGATCTTGGAAAAGACTTACGTGATATGTGCTCGGAGGAACTATTAAATGCAGGAAAAGATACGTTCCATTGAGGGTGCCAGAGCAGAGCATAGTAGGGACGGTATTAAGTGGAAGCAACTAACTATTGTGTCTCAACCGTACTGGAAGGGTACACGTGGGGACGTTTGTGTAGCGGTTGTGTATGACATATCTCCTAAACACCTCATGAGTGTGAGGTTGTGTGATTTAAAATTACTATAGGTACTCGTAACGGGGGCTTCGGCCCCTGCTACAATTCTTTACAGTAATATTAACAATTCATTACCGGATGTTACAAAAGTTTTACTAAGCTAATAATATGGAGGACATACAAAAATGTCTAATACATTATTAAACGAGGTTGTATTTAATCTACACGCACAGCATCACATTAGTATGGATGTAAGAGAACATATCAAGTTTGTGTGTGAGAATGTTGAAGACGTAGATGAACTCCTCCGTTACGCCAAGATCCAGATGCTAACTATCTTACAGTCGATAGGTCTTGATGATGCCCAGTACTTAGTTGGGTGGGCAGAGACAGTCAATATTATTAACGATGTGAAATATAAAAAAGAACTTGGAGTACTATAATGGCCTATTACCTTAATGACATTACGATAGGGGCTCTGTCCAAGCAGGTCAGAGACAATACATTGTTTTCTAGGGATCTAATGATCGACGATGTAAAGGTCGGCGCTATTTACGAGGATGAGTATGGCAACAGTAAGTACCTAAGTATTGATCTACCTAACGGAAACACAATGAATGTTACGGTAACACCACGACTTGAAGAGGAGATTGAGATTGGTCAAGGTTGATTATTCTAGGGACGTCCTACTAAATCCCCACGGCATGTCCCTACTAAAGAACTTTTATATGCGCCCGTGGGATACGTCACCACAGGATGTGTATGCTCGCGCAGCAACTGCTTTTGCAGATGATGAAGCACACGCCCAGCGTATGTATAACTACTTCTCAATGCAATGGTTGGGGGCTTCTAGTCCCATACTATCAAATGCTCCAGATCCGCGCGACAAACGTCTTAAGGGTCTGCCTATTGCATGCTTCTTAGGAACAGTACCTGACGATATAGAAGGTCAGTACTTGGCTGCTGACGAGCGTAAGCGCTTGTCTGTATTGGGCGGTGGTGTAGCAGAGCATGTACTTATTAGGGGAGTGGATGACAAAGCTGCTGGCCCCATCCCTTGGGTGGGCACTGCAAATGGAGATGTTAAGTACTACCACCAAGGCGGTACTAGGCGTGGAAGTATTGCAGAGTATCTATGGTACACACACCCAGATTCAGTAGAGTTTATTGGCATTCGTAATCCTAATGGCGGAGACTCAACGCGAAAATGCTTAGATATCCACACTTCTATAACGTTTGACTACGAACTGTTAGAACTAGCCAAGTCTGGAGGAGATGTAGAGCTGCGCTGCCCGCATAGTGGCGAGCTGTTTGATACTATACCAGCTAGGGACATGTGGCAACGTATGGTAAATGAGCGTTACCTGCGTGGTGAGCCATTTATGTGTAACGTTGAGGAGATGAACAACGCCCTGCACCCAGTTCTAAAGGCGGCTGGTTACAAAGTTCATGGATCTAACCTGTGCACCGAGATTGCACTTGTAACTGCGGATGATATGAGTGCCGTGTGTTGCTTGGCATCACCAAACGCCTACTACTTTGAGGAGTGGCGTGATACACCAATGATCCGTGACCTTGTGCGGTATCTTGATAACGTACTAACTTATACGTACAACAAACTGCCGGATGCTCTATGGCGCATTAAGCGCGGCATCGAGATGATGCGGGATATTGGTATCGGATTGATGGGGTGGCATAGTCTGCTTCAACGTAAGATGATTCCTTTTGAATCTGGGGGCGTCAATTCCGCTGCACAGTGGGCGTTTATAATCCAAGACCATATCTGGAAGGAGGCTGAGGCTGAATCGCTTGCGCTAGGAGCTGAGCGTGGTGAAGCACCAGCTATGAAGGGTACTGGCAGACGCAACGCACACTTAATTGCTATTGCTCCTACAGCCAACAACTCCATTATTAACAACTGCTCTCCTGCAACTGAACCATACTTAACTAACTACTACACACAACGTACCAGAGCAGGTACTGTCGTACATAAGAACCCAGAGCTTGATAAGCTTATCCTAAACAAGATAGACAAAGGAGAGATTACTGCATCTTACGATGAGGTGTGGGATGCGATCAAAGCAGATAACGGAATCTTGGATAACATAGAGGATGACTGGTTCTCCGAGCACGAGCTTGCCGTGTTCCGCTGTTTCAAACAGATTGACATGACTCACGTAATTGATCAGGCTAGGATTAGACAGTCACGAATTGATCAGGCGCAATCAACTAACTTATACTTCGCTGCCGGTGCCCACGTTGCCTATGTAAATGGCATGCACATGCGCGCGTTTGATAGAGATCCACAACTACCCGGTGTCCCATTGAAGACTCTGTACTATCTACGCACTACAACTCATGCCAAGGCCGACAATGTTGGTAAGGCAGTTGTTCGTGAAGTTATCAAAGACTATGAATCGCAGGAGTGTACAAGCTGCCATGGTTAGAGAAGATCGTTATATAGTTTTGAAAATAAGCGACATTAATAAAGCTCTTAGCTTCGAGCAAGAGGCAGACTTCTTCGACCTAGTATTTACAATAGGACAAAGAGAGGCTGTGGTGGTTGAGGAAGATTGGCCTATATATGAGGCCACTTGGAGTCTGATAGAGGCCATGACCGATGCCTAGAATGGAAGACGCAAGAGATACGTATAAGCCGTTCACGTATCCGTGGGCGCACGAGGCTTGGCAGGTGCACGAAGACCTGCACTGGTCTCCTAGTGAAATGAAACTTGATCGTGACCTGCGTAATTGGCAGCGCGATCTATCCTTTGAAGATAGAAACTTAATCCACCAAATTCTACGTGTATTTACACAGTCGGACATGGAAGTTTCTGGAAACTACGCAGACAAATTTCTGGAGATGTACAAGAACCCAGAGCTTCAGCGTTTGTTCCTTAGTTTTGGTGCTAGAGAGGGCACGCACACAGTTGCTTACGCCCTGTTCAATGACACGCTTAACCTGCCGGACAGTGACTGGTACGCCTTTAAAGAGTATGAGGAGATGGCGGATAAGATCGGCTTCCTTCGAGTAGCTGATGTATCCACTGATAGTGGCAAGGCAATCGCCCATGCACACTCAGCTTTCGCAGAAGGCATCAACTTGTTCGCGGCCTTCGTTATGCTGCTGCAATTCCAGCGTCGTGGTCTAATGCCCGGTATGTGTGAAGCAGTACGATGGTCGATGAAAGATGAAACAGTACACTTCATGGCACAAATTACTGCGTTCAGAACCAAATGTGAAGAATGCCCAGAGATCGTCACGGACGAGTTTAAGAAAGAGATCTATGACTTGGCACGAAAAGCTGTTAGCTTGGAGGAGAAGTTTATTGATCTGGCGTATGAAATGGGCCCGTCTGGTGACACAACTGCGGACGACACCAAACAATATATTCGTTTTATTGCTAATCGTCGCCTGCTACAGCTTGGTTTTAAGCCTGTATGGGATATCGAGTCCAACCCCTACCCTTGGGTTGAGGACTTGGTAAGCGCTGAAGTCATTGAGAATTTCTTTGAGACGCGAGTAACTGAGTATTCTAAAGCTGGTATGACAGGCAGTTGGGAGGTAGACGTATGGGGCAATGTGTAGAGGATCATGTTGGTATGATAACTGCTAAGGTGGTGGCGCATAGCGCCTCCCCTTACGGCGATGATATAGGTGATTTAATAACCTTTGAACTGGAGTATCCGAGATACATACACGCAGAGCTACTAACACACAGGTACTTCTCAAAGAATAGCTCGTCATCGCGTGCTATACCAAGTGCTATGCTTATCGGTATGGTGCTTGACGCACCAGCAAGACCATTGTATTATGCGTACAACAAGGCAGGTATGCAGGCAGGCAGCCGTATGACTGGTTGGCGTAGGAAGTTTGCTGAGGTTGCATGGAGCGTAGGCGCGCATTGTGCAGCCGGTGTTGCATACGCTCTAAATAAACTTGGCGTTCATAAACAGTGGGCCAATCGTGGGCTAGAGCCATACCAGATGATGAAGGTAGTACTTACTTCTAGTGAGTGGAACAACTTCTTCCATCTTAGAAATCATAAGGATGCCCAGCCTGAGATCCGAGCACTAGCTCGTGTAATGCTTAACGCAATGCAGCACTCGACAGCAGTAAAACTTGGAGAGGGAGACTATCATCTACCTTACCTACAGACTGTTGTGACAGGAGATCAACCAGCTCGATACTTTACTTATAAAGGAGTAGAGCTTTCTATAAACACAGCGTTAAAAGTGTCTGCATCATGCTGTGCGCAAGTATCATACCGTGTACTAGACGATGGCATAGACAAAGCTAACAGAATCTACGACAGATTAGTAGAGTCTACACCAGTACATGCCAGCCCATTTGAGCACCAAGCGCACCCACTAAAACCACTGAGTACTGATGCAGAAGCAGCAGACCCAGCACTGTGGCCCGCAGGTGCGACGCACATGGATCGCTATGGAGATTTGTGGTCTGGTAACTTTAGAGGCTGGGGGCAACACCGTCAGTATATAAACAACAATGTTGTTAGGGGGTGAGGGGTGTTTGCGGTAGAATCTAAAAACAGTACTATGCATGTACCAATGAACAGATACCAACGAACGATCATGAATAAAAATGGATCTCTAGTTGTTGATGTGTATGATGTTCTGGCCGCTTGGGAGGTAACTAACCCGGCTCTGGCGCATCTAATTAAGAAGGCGCTGCAGCCCGGACAACGCGGGCATAAGGATACATTACAAGACTACACAGATATTATTGACAGCGCACATCGAGCTAAAGATGTTTATGAGGCGCGTGCCTGCATACTGGACACACCGGAGGTTACTTAATAATGACTCTTGATCCAATGCACTCAAAGTACTTTAGTACAAAAGAGCTTGTAGATGAGACTACCTACTCTAGGTATGGAGAGGCAGCTCGCATGTTTATTGACGAGGGACTGCTTGCTTTGATTAATGTGGTTCGTTCACGTAATGGACGTATGCTAATTAATAACTGGCACACAGGAGGTAAACGTAACTGGCAAGGTCTACGCACAGCTGAGTACTACGATGGTGGTAAGCCAGCATATTCCCAGCACATCTTCGGAAGAGCTGTCGATATGCACCCGCTAGATAGCACTGTTGACGAGGTCAGAAAGGACATTATTGATAACTGGGAAGAGATCTTAGAGGCGGCTGGGTACAACAGCAAAGGCGTAAAGCCACGAGGGTTTGTGATTGAGGAGGACGTTAGCTGGATTCACTTGGATACACGGCCAGCTGTTTCAGGATTGGAGACATTTAAACCATGATGTGGGTAGTGTACGTACTAATAGTTTTGTTTGGTGTATCACTTCTTTATTCCGTTCTTAAATAGCAGGCACAAAAATGGGGAGCACTAGGCTCCCCTTTCTTTTACTTAGTTGCCTCGTCAAAGGCTTCGTACAGTTCGTCATCTACTTTAGTCTTTGTAGACTTAACAAGATTCTTCAAGATAATCTTGGTAACTGCAATTACGAATTTTTCTGTAGCCAGTTTAACTAGCATACCGCCAAGGATTTTTGCAATCATATTTATGATCCCCATTTAGCAAAGAATTTAAGAAAGCTGTCCCAGTTCAACCCTACCATAGCAAGTATCCCCACCAGACCGGCACGTAATACAAGCCAAATGGCTCTGTATATACTAAGATCCGCCTCCAATTTATCTATCTTGTTTAGAACTTTTTCGTTCTGCTCCTTCATTTCCCCCACGCTGCTTTCCAGCGCCTCAACCTTCCCTGTCAAGTATCCCAAACGCTCATCATCCATTATCTTCCAGCCCCCACTCCAAATTTAGTATCGAATACGCTCTGCATGTACTGTGCTGGGCTATCATACTTCCCTTCCCACAGTTGAGGATACTCTTTAATGACTCGATAAGCGTCCATTAACGCCTGTCTAGCCTGTGGAGTAACACCTTTCCCACCGAAGATCACTTCAGGCACACCACTAAGGTTGCCTACCTGTCTTGTATCCTCATCTAGCATATCCATTGGAGTGGAGATGGTTAACGTCTGCCCGATGTTAGTCCTCCCACTGTACATGGAATCGCTAACCGCCCAGAACATCGCCCCCTCAATAGAATTTTCAACATCAGATAGCTGCAGATCGCCATTAGCAACGGCTGTCTTGAACTTAGGAGAAGTCCAGCTGACAATAGTACTTGGTGCAGATGCAAAAACCTTGTACATACCGTCGCTGTTATCGCCATCTGATATGGACTTAGCCACGTCATACCCACGCGCGGAGTTGAGCATAACACCAACAGCTGCAGCCTCTTGGTTTGACATAGGGGTCGTATCGTTTTCCCCACCAGTTAGCTTATCAAAGCCCTTAACAAACCAGTCACCGAACATGTCTGGGTTGGATCTAAGCTCCTTCATAGACACAGCCATGATAGGATCGTTCTTGACTGCTGTGAGCAGGGCGCTCTTGCCTTGAGGCATGTTGCGCAGCTCGATTAGGACGGATTCAAATGTGGTATCGCCAAGGATCTCTCTCAGTCTAAGAGCACTACCATAGTTCTCCTGCAAATAAATGTCTGCCTGATCTCCCATAATCTCAGACGTGTTCTTATAGAACTGATACTGAGATCTGTCTTGAGCAATAGCATCGACCCTACGAATCATTGCTTCCATCTGGTCGTCAAACTCCTGCATTGATCTGGTGTCCACACCACCACCAGTCTCACGTAGTAAGTTTTGCTTTAACTGTGTTGCATAGGCTCTAGTCCTGACTCGAATATCACCAACCTGCGTCGGTGTAAGTTCGCCGCCCGCCTCGTAAACACGAGACACTTCAAGTGTGATAGCGTCAGTGAAGTCAGCTGCATACACAGCACCAGACTGAGTGAACTCTGCACCAGTGTTCTCCCGCTCTGCCATCTTAAGCGCCAGCTCGTCTTTTCTCAAAGCTCTACGAGTCTGGTTAGCAATGATGCCACGAGCACTAGACTCAGGCACGTTAAGCTGCTGAGATAGCATGGCAACATCTTTCTGGTACTGATCAGCCGCCAGTTCCTGCGGTGATTTCTGTTGTGCAAATTCACCAACATTAAGACCAGTAACAGTATTGAAATGTTTAGCAAGCTCAGGAGCTAGCGCTGGAGCAGCGTCAGCAAAATCCTTGTACAGTCGCGTACCGCGCATCTTATACTGAGTATTAGAGATCTCTCCACGAGCGCGTGCATCCGCCAGCGCGCCAAGTTTCTGTGCGAAGTCCCCGTTTACTTTATCAACTGCTGCTGTAGCAGTGGCTGCCTGCTCACCAGCAAACGCCTTGAGTCCTGCACCTATAGTATTCGCTAGATTACTGGCAGAATTATCTACTACTTCAGTAACAGGAGTTGCTACTGGTGAGGCGAGAGCGGACACTTGTCCGCCCCCTATTGTTGGAGCAAACATATCATTCGCCATTTACTAGCTCCTCGTGTTTAGATTTTAGCAGGATGTTGAACTCAACACTTGCTTTATCGAAGTCCTTGCCAATACTTGATAGTGCCTCACGGATAAGACGATCCTCTTTTGACTTAGGATTAGTCAATCGTTCTCTGAACTTCTTGAGCATATCTCGTCTCTGAATAGGATCTTTCACACCGCTCATTATAGTACCTATAGCCATCTGATAATCAATGGCGGCATCAGAGCCGTCCAAAGAAAGTCTTAGCATCTGGTGGTACATCTTAATAGCACGCTCAAGCACCAAGTCAGGCACCTGCTTCTGGAACTTAGCACGACCTTTGAGATCTAAACTAAGATCAAACATATCAGACATGTCCTGAGATTGTAGACCCAACGCCTGCGACGTTACATCCCACACATCTGGATCTGCCTGCATTAAAGGTACACCTTTACTTGTGAAGAACATCTTAGAGTTCTGAAGATCGTAAGCCTTCATGAGGTTACGGGTTGACGCAGGAAGCTCCGCCCAGCTCTGGGCAATTACTGCTGCGACTCTTGGGATAACCTCTGCTGCTTCTAACTCATCAGCGTAGAATGCTGAGCTAACTGCCTGCATAGACTGTTTGGCAGCTGTCACTGTTCTGTCTACTGTGGTGCCAAACGGCCCCATAAGATTAACTGCGTTAACGTCAGTAGTTGCTGCATCAATGATTGTTTCTAAGAAACCACCAGACAATGCAACACGGTCAGTGACCACTGTGTCCATGTCCATGTAAGAGTTAACTAACCAAGCCATAGCACCACGCTTAGCCAGCGTGAGCTGCTCGGCAGTAACATCCTCAAAGTCTAGGAACACATCAAGAACTCTATCAGCCATGATGTCAAGTACTGGTACACCAGCGAAACCGAACAACGTCATCTGCCCAGTCAGGAGTCTACTCTTCTCAGCTACAGACAGCTCTTTGCCCATCAACGCCTCGAAGAACTTAGTGTTGATCTGCTGGAACTGTGTAACTACGCCTGAGAACCCTTTCTGGAAATCAGCGCGGTTAGCACGGGACATGTGCAGACGGTATGTTTCAGCACGTGACACCATCTCTTTTAGATTAACATCTGATACCTTGCCCTTAGACAACTTAGAGTATGCGGTAGCGAAACTAACTCGCATGTTTGCCAACTCGCCCATATCAAAGAATACGTTACGAGTGTTCCAAGCTCTCTGTAGCATGGAGGCATCATAGGGGTTTCCGTCCATCATAGACCCTAAGTCTGGGTTTGCAAAGCGCACTGAGTCGTAGTACCCTGTTCGACGCCACGCTGTGTGGGCCTCTCTGATATCAGGTACAATCTTCTCAAGAGCTTTAACAGCACCCTCGTATGCCTTTGGATTCTTGATGTTATCTAACAGACCGAATGCTATTGCACGCGGCATACCTTTAGCGGCGTTGATAGGATCAACTGTCAGTGCTGCGGTAATACCCATCAGCTGTACTGGGAACTGCGCGAAACTCCACATACCCAAGTTCATGTTAAAGCTTGCAGCTTTCATGGCGTCGGTAGGAGCCGAGTGGTTCATGCGGTACAGATATTTGGACAGTGGTTTAAGGAATGCTGGTGCCTTGGCATCCATCCATTTGCCCATATCCACTAACTTACTTTGCATTGACTGCTCTGTCTCTGTAGGAATACGGGACAGTGCATTGATCTGATCATGTGCCTTGAGTAATTTGTTACGTCTGCCAGAAGGTATGTTTCTGTGAGACTTGATTACAGCCCTTGCGTCCTGGAATGTTACACCAGATGATGTACCAATGAACTCCTGCGCCTCGTTCATCCAGCGACGCTGCAATGAAGACCTTAGTTGGTTAATAGGATAACGAGTTGACAGTGTACGGTAGTACCTCTGAAGGGCTTTGATAGGATCTGTGTCCATCTCTGCACCCTCAAGGCCGAACTTCAGCTGCTCCTGTTTACGAGGAGATCTGAACAACCCACCGTTCATTCTGATAACATCGCCATCGCCACCACTAGAGGTGGTCAGTTCTCTATCGAACAGTACTTGTGCTTTTACATTGTCCTTTTTGGACAGCCACGCGCTGAACTTATCAGCATCCGCTTTGTTATCGAAGTAGCGCACAGTGTCAAGCTGCTCAACAGACTTACCGTCAAGGTTTACCCTGCGTGGAACTTTAACGAACCAGTATGCGTTGTCATACACACGTGGAATATATCCGGGAACTTTATTAAGAACCAGATTGTCCAGTGGTTTGATAGCATCAGGCCCAACGACAGCAAAGCGTGTTCCTGTAGATCCTGCGTTCCAGTGGGTGTCATCAATAACACGAGTAAGTTTATATCCTCGTGAATATAGATCATCAAGCATAGCAGGAGACACATCATCTAGTACTTTAGGCACTCCTTTAGGAGCGTCAGGGAACCATACGTGTGTGTTGCTAGAGGCTCTGTAACCTTTTAGTGCATCTTCTGATGCTTCATATACTTTACTGTATCCTGTCTGTCTGCCTATAGAAATAGATTTGGCGTTCTGTAGATCAAGCTCTTCACGTTTCAGCTTGTTCATGACGTTGAACATATTGTCAGCTACACTACGCAGTTTGACATACGCGCCATACTCTCGTTCTGTAAGTCTAATACCATCTACACCAGCACCCATCAACTGATCACGTGGATACTCTCCGACACCATTACCCTTGTTCAGGATTCTGGATACTCTTGAGTATTCTTCAGTGGTAAGTTTGTCAGTTGCCAGTCTAAGAGAGTCATCAAACAGTCGAGACATCTTAGCAGAAGCACCAAGTGCGCGCTCTGCTGGCTGAACTAGAAGACGCTTATCCTTGCCAAGCGCCACGTTAGGTGACGCCACAAAGCTAAATGCCTGTGACCCTGTACCAGCGGACGGCTGCAAGAAGCCACCAGTAACATCATCAAGTACGTATGATACTGTCTTTGTAAGTTCAACAGGAGTAGCTGTTGGTGTAACAGGATCAATAAATTTGTAAGAGAACGTAACTCCGTCCTCAGTTATTTCAAGAGGTGTGATGTTTGACACACCCGGAGTCTCAGCTAGGCGCTCTTGTGCACGTACGAATGCAGCATCCATCTCATCTGGAGTTAGATGTACACCCTCTCGTAGCACTCTCTCGGCCTCGTCGGCCATGTCATCGAGCGCTCTAAGCTCCTCGTTAAGTCTCCAAGCTGCATCATCTACTGAGCCAGCGGCCACAGTGTCGGACATGTTAACTGGTACTGTAGACATAGCAGCGTCAACGCGAGACATACCTACTACATCAGCGCCCTCTTGTGTGCGCACAGCAATATCAACAGCCTCAGCTGCAGCTCCTGTGTCTTGCTGAGCCATAGTACGTACTGGGTTAACTCGCTTAGCAACTTTAAGAAGACCGCTGCCGATTGTGGCAAGATCTATACCGATGAACAGTTTCTCAAAAGTCTCGTAGTCGAGGGATCTTTGGATGCCAGTTGCCTTTCTCAGCATGTCAATCTGCTGAGTTAAGTTATCATCCTCAACATCTCTTGCCACTTCCTGCATTCTTGCGAATACTTGAAGCTTCTGCTTTGCTGACAGCTCGTTGAATCTATCTGCGAAGGCGTACATGTCAGATGCAGATTTAAACCAATCACCTACACTAACACCATCAGCACCACGCATTTGAGAAACGAAAGCCGCAGTGTTATAAGACTCATCAGGCCAAGCCACCATTCCAAGTAGGTCTAATGCAGAATCACCAACGCTCTGTGCGTCAGCCATAGTTGCAAGAGTTCTACGAATATAATGATCTACCGCCAGATTCTCAAGCTCCTCGTCACTCAGATTTTCAGAGTTGCCCAGCTTGTACTTAACATAAACCAAGTCAGCACCCATCGGGGTGTTGATTAGCTCATTACCTTCCTGTAACATGTCAATTGCGATGCCTGTAAGCTCTTGTGCTTCATCAGGCTGTGATCTGACACCCGCCTCTAGTGCCATGGCAGTTGACTGGCGCTCCAGTAGTGTTCCCTCTTGTACGGCAGATTGCGCTGCCGCTGCACTGCCAGCCAAGTATGCTTCATTGTAAGCAGTGAATGGATCGTCGCCGGATGACACGGCGGCTGCTGCGTCCCGCAGCGCCATTTCTTTGTCTTGGTTATCAGTTGTGACATTTCCAGACGAGTCGAACACGTTCTCGTAATCAATCCCGCCTTGCTCAAATCCGTTCATGCTTAACCTCATCTATTTCTGTAGGCTGCTCCAGCTTGGAATCCCAGACCGCTAAGTGCCGAGTACTGCCCAGCCCTGTTCTGTGCTCTGATTGCTCTGTTCTGGAATGCAGCGGCATTAGCTAAGCGCTCTGTTGCTATAGTTCCTAGACCAGCAGTCTGATCCAAGAATGATAAGTTAGATGCCAGCGTAGTTTGTACTGCCTGAGAAGCTGCAACTGCCGAAGATGACGCAGCCACACCACCGCCCTCAGCGGCCTGCTCTACATCCGCCTGCTGTACACGACGTTGTCTAATCTCTTCAGTTCTCTGTCTTCTGGCCTGAAGCTCTTGGATTTTTCTTTGAGCCTCCGCCGCCACTTTCTGTTCTTTATTGGCCCGTTCTTGTTCCCGCGCTGCGCGTCTCTGCTCAGAGTACGAAGCAAGTCCAAGACCGATAGCTACTACTGCTGCAGCTCCCATAAATAAATCTCCGCGTTGCCATCACTTGTGTAGCCCACCGGCGTGAAGCCCATGCGCACAGCCAGCTTGGCAGTGACACCGTCACCCGTATGGATTGGTGCCACTAGGTACTTGATACCCCTGTCTCTGAGAGAGTCAGTAAGCTCGCCTATGAATAGCAGCCATTCAATGTATGCTGCTTTATTAAACGTATGTGGGATGATATGGATAGCCACCGACTCAGCGTCGATGACTTCCAACTCAACTTCCACTGTATTTGATGTATATACTACCTCTCTACACATCACGTACACCAGTCATTGATAGTGCATAACCGTGAAGCCATGAGTTCTTAGCTTCATCAGATCTAAATTCAAGTGACATAGTTTTACCTCTGCCTCTTATCTTGACCTTTGATGACACTACTGAACTGTCGTATGGTACGGCCTGCCCAATAGCCCCAACAGGTAAGTACCTTGGCCTGTAGATTTCACGTGGAGTTGTACTAACAGATTTGTTGTCGAACCTAGCAGTAAGAGTACACTGCGATGGATCATCAGGTACAGGATTACCAGCACCGTCATCTACATACACACCGTCTGTGAACTTCATGTGCGTGGTCACATACAGCGGCTCTTTGATACGTTGTGTATCATTAAAGTTTAGCTGGTTGGTTTGTGCCACAGCAACAACAGGTGCGCTCTGTATAGTACTTTCTACAGTAATAGTACCATCACTGTACCTGCCAAGGAACTCTACTGTTGTGTACTCATCGGAGAATTCCTGAGACTTAATCAACGAATAGTAAGTAGGGACAGGATTGAAAGTTACTAGGTCATCGTAGCTAACGGTTAAACCAACCATAGTATTATTTAATATAGCGCAATACTTACCTTGGTAAGAACTTGTAAGCACAGACTGTTTCGTAGCATTAAGTGATATAACAACTGAGTATAGACCAAGATCGTTTACATATCCAGATCCAACACCACTAATTACATCTTCAGAGTACGCGATATTGTAGTTGCCATCCTCGTCAGTAAAGGACACACACGCGCCATCAGTAGCTTTATTAATAAGAGATTTAAGTGCTCCGGCGCTTGCATTGGCTGCGCGTACAACACCTCGGTCGTCTACGTTTACAATGTATAAATCTCCGTCGTCAACGAATACAGCATCACTACCAATAACTGATAGAGTTGCTGGTACGATTGTAGTAGACTTTCTTAGCACGGTTACGTAGTTGTCTGTGGCCGAGAACCCACGGCTACCAGTAATAAGCCACGCACCTTCACTACTTGTCACTACTACACCACCAGCGCACGATACCATATCATAAACAAGACCAGATCCTTTTAGCTGTATGTACCCACCATCAGTTGCTACCAAGTCGCTTACATGCTCTGATGTAGGGTCGGCTTCTTGATGGCATACCGACATGTCTTTCACATCTGACACAAGCTTAGAGTAGTAAATCCTCTCGGACGCCTGTCCTACCTCTGCATTTAAGTTGGGGCTACTAGTCTTGTAAGTTGAAACAGCAAAGAACGCGCGACCGGAGTGGAAGCACACAGCATCAACACTATTTGAGTTGAAGTCAAGACGAGCAGAAGCATCACCTATGCCCGGCATAGTTTGGACTTCGTAAATGTCTCTACCACGCGGTGCTGGCGTATTACCGAAGAAGTTCTTCTCAAGCTCTGCAGGACTAAACTCACCAATCTCTGATGGAGTATCAGAAGTTGTAATCTTTCCGTATTGTGGTATATCTGCTAGACTTGGGTAAACTCCTAAGTCAGCGTAGACTTGGTTTATTAATGCTGGCGTCCATCCTGCGTTAAAAAGATTAGCATAATGCTGTGGAGTTATAGTAGTGGGGCGCTCTGATATAGATGAAGTTCCTAGAATTTCAAACATACGAGTTTTTATACGTACAAGTCCCATACCATAACGTCCAGCATTCTCGTCGTAATATACAATCAATGCGCTATCTAAGAAAGCTCCGCCTACAAGCACGCCATAGTCAGAGTCCGCCATACTAATAGTCGGCAGTTCACTAGCCTTAGTTACTGTCTGCGTTGGAGTAACATATGATAACTCAGCGCTCGTTAGGCGTACTCCGCTGGTAGAGAAGACCTCAGCAGTGTACTTAACTATTCCACTACCTACTATAGTCACTCCTACAACAACCAATCGGTCTTTGCGCGCTGACCCAATTGATGATAGAATCCATCTATGTCTTCCGTAAGTAGGAGTTGTGTTGCTGTCTTCAAGGCGAGCGCCGCCTGTTGAAGCAAACGATGCGTACTCATTATTGTACACGTACCCATGACGCTTACTAACACTACCATCGTCGTTTAGGTTGTAGTTGTCTAACACTTTGAAGGTGTTTGTGTTTTGTACAGTTGGCGGCAGGTCAGTAGCTATTCCACCTGTGAAATCCGCAAACTCAAAGTTGGCCCCCGCCATACATCACCTCACTCAGTCTGTGCTCTCTTTGCTCTGTCTCGTGACACGCTGCGTTTATTAATATTCAGATAACGTGCCTTAGCAAGCACTGCTTCACGGTGAGTAGTGTACATACCAGATAATTCTTTTGGTAGCTGACCACCGCCTTCATATCTAAACTCGTACATACCAAGAGGCGTGTAATCTATAATCAAATCTTTATTCATTTTTTACTCCGTCTTCCAAAGTTCTTGTATCTGATACCTTGGTGTGCCTGCTGCTGATTGCGGCTAAGCCACCGGCGCTGTCTGTTTGCTTCCTGTTCAGTCTTTGGATTACTTACTTGCTTGAACGAAACGAAGGCCCTTGACTTAAGTTCCTCTATGTAAGCAGCGAAAGCTTCATCAGGTAGGTGAGGTACGAACGTATCGTTAAGTACGAATGTTGGAGTAAGAGAGGCGAACGCCTGCGTCTTGCTCTCCTGCAGATTAGTCTCAATTGATGAATCGTAACTATCGCAAACCAAGTACACATCGTCAAACGAAGTCCAGTACCGTGGGTTAGCATTGTTAGTAATTGAGATGAACGCACCACCGGGAAGTTGGAACTGCTCAACGAAGTCTTGTGTGACGTCAAGAGAGTTTGATAGTTTTATGAATTCATCTGGATACAAGTACTTAATGCCTTGCTGATTAACTCTTTGATCTAAAGCATCTCGTCTACAATCGTAGTTGATCCACTCCAGTTTCTTAATGTCGTCAGGAAGTTTAAGTGCTGTAGGTTTTGATGAGCCAAATGTTGCGGGAAGTTGAATTAGTTTTTGTGTGTGTGCCCAGTTCTTATTGGACACAAAGCTAAGATAAACATCTCGTGCGAGCAGTGCTACCTGATCAGACTCTGCTGTATCCCCGATAGAAGTAACTTCGTCGGAGTCCATCTCAGACAGTACAGATTGTACTATTTCTAATAGTGTCAGCTTCATTGGATACTCCTTGGAAGATTGGGGGCCGAAGCCCCCGTACTACCGTGTGGTCTACCGTTTATAGGTGATGATCACGCGAGCGTAACCCTCACCCGTAACTGCCACTGGGAAGGTCATTACCAGATCTACAGAGTCAATATCCGAAGTGTTGGCAAGACCAGCCATATCTACTTTGCCAAAGGACTTGGCGTCCAGAGCCATATCAGTTGTAAGACCTGCACCACCATCAATGGAGAGATCTGCCGTACCTGTTGTGTACTCATCCTCTACATCCAAAGTTATGTCAGTGACAGAGTAACCTGCCGGCAGTGTGTGTACAAACGGATGGTCTAGGTTGGTAGGGGTGATCTCAAAGACCACCTCCACCTCTTTACCTAGAGTATTAAGAACGCCGGTAACGCCAGTCTTCTCAACACCGTAGTGCTGGTCTACACCAATACCGGCTGGGTTTGTTTCGTAAGCCATGCTACCCTCCTATTAGGCAGTTGCAGTTGCGGATGTGATAATAACACCCAGAGTGTCGCGTCGCTGTACGCCAAAGCCGAAGCGAGAGGACACAGTGTACTCATCACGACGCAGATCTTTGTTACGACCAAACTCAGCTTTAGGTGCACGACGCTCAGCGTACATCAGTGGCTTGGTGTTGTCGTTAAAGATAGAGAACGCGATATTAGCAACACCACCAGTAACCGCAGTACCATCTACAGTCTCAGACTCAATAGCTGGCAACAGGTTAGAAGTGATGATGTTAAAGCTATACAGCTTAGCGACAAAGTCACGACCGCGCATAAAGCCCTCTGACATAATGTCCATGAAGAACATGTTAGCGTCAGTGGTGTTGGACGTGATCTGGAAGCGACGATCCAGAGTGGATGCCACAATAGGATCTACAACCAGAATACGGCCAGCCGCTGGCACGTTGGCTTTATCGAACGCCAGTTTCATAGCGCTGATATCGTCAAGCTCAATGACCTGATTAGTACCAGACGCCACTAGGCGGTGAGCGAAGCCATTAACCTCGTTGGTATCACCAGCAGTCTGAGCTGCGTTTAGCACCTCGAACGCGCGTGTCTCATGATACTTCTGCATCGCGTACACTTCTTCCTCGCCGTAAGCGGCAAGCAGTGCGTCGATGTTGCTACCATCTTCACGCATGTCGTCGGTAATATAATGAGCGTTACCGATCTGGTCGGTGATGCGCATTGAGATCTTACCGGTCTGGATTGGTGAGTAGACGAATGGTTCATCTTCTCGCACTTCCTGAATGTTCACTTCACCGATGGAAGGGATGTCAATGGACTCACCATTCTGGAAGTCTGTTACGTTTCTATAAAACGTTTCTGGGAGGATGGCATCGTGCAGGTTACGCTGAATAAAAGAAGACAGCATTGTAGCCTCGATGAAACCCTGTTCTACCCCATTAGTGCTAGTTTTAATCATTTAGTAATTCTCCAAAATCATTAGCGATTAAGTGTGGCTTCGACTTCTTTACGAATGTCGGCCATTGCGTTAGTTACTTTGGCTGTGGTTGATCCCATACCTAGTACACCAGAACCTGCTGGACGTACTGCTGGTTGGAACTGGTCACGCTGCGATGCAGTTGCCGTATTTACTTGTGCCTGTTGAACAGGCGGTTGCTGAGGGGTAGGGTTACTAACAACTCCCAGCATTGCGATGGCTGCAGCTGGTGACTGCTCCGCCAACGATACTACGTTTTGTACAGGAATACCTAAAGCTGCCGCCTTTGCCTCTACCTTGGCAGAGTAAGAATCTCCGTAAGCTTCTCGCAAAGAGTTCTCAAACTGCGCGCGGTTAGTCTGCGCGGTGGCCTGCTGTTGGTGTTGCTGTAAATAACCGAAGACCATTTTCTGAACATCCTCTGGGTTAAGAGAAGCAGAATTCTGTTCTTGCGGTTGATTGGAATTAAGTGCTGTGCTCAAGGCGTCCTCCACACTCTGTCTTGTTTGCAGATCTGCCTGAAGAGCTTCGAGCTTATCTTGCAGTTCCTTGTTGGTAGCCTCAAGCGTTTGAATATGTTCTTGGCTATGACCCAGAGCATTGATGGCTGTAACAGGGTCGTTGTATTTCTGTCTTCCGGTAGGATCTGTGATGCCCTTTAAAAGTGCCTCAAGTTCAGATACCTGCGGTTCTGCTACTGGTTGCTGCGGCTCAGCTGCAGCGTTGTTATCTACATTACCTGCTGGTGTGTTCTCATCCATATTATGCTCCTACTATACCGCCGTTAATCATATCTCGTACTAATCGTAATGTTCTTACTTCAGCTATTCTATCTGCCGTGTGCTCCGACCATGCTGGAAGCTCATATGTAGTATCAGATAGCAGTCGTGCTTCTGCGCGCTCAAGTTCCGCGTCGATGAAAGCCACCACCTGTCTTAGTGCCAGCTGAGAAGATGAAGAGCTAACTGCAGCTCTTACATCCTCTTTCTTTGGATTGCTAGCTCCTCTGTACCACAACGCCGACAGGCTCTCTGATGGATTGCCTCTACGTCTACTCACC
>Ga0272443_10000988_pt1 | contig 45680 bp, 45 predicted proteins | sample SSMAcet12_FD_193581 | JGI IMG/M metagenome (GOLD analysis project Ga0272443, IMG submission 193581) | Marine sediment archaeal communities from Little Sippewissett salt marsh, Falmouth, MA, United States - SSM-Acet-12 | ecosystem: Environmental > Aquatic > Marine > Wetlands > Sediment ...
TGCATAAATCAACCTTCTATTTACACCTTAAAGAATGTGAATTTAGATTTAATCATAGACATGAAAATCTCTATAATATTATATTGTCTATGTTAAGAAATTATCCTCTTAAGTTGTCATGAACCTTCTTATTTCTACCCTCAAGCGATTTCATTTTGATGATTTTTATGTCAAAATGCTTTAGTATTAATAGCTCACAGATTCACGCAGATTTACACTGATAATAAATCCAGGAAAACAATTCTCATTATCAATGGTCTTTCGAAAATCAAAATTCTATCAGTGAAAATCAGTATAATTAGCGAAAATCTGCGTGCTATTTGGGACTTGGTGTATTGTAAAATAAATGGCGGGAGCGACGAGACTTGAACTCGCGGCCTCTGGTGTGACAGACCAGCGTTCTTACCAACTGAACTACGCCCCCGCAGTGAGGACTGATTCATTGAGCAGTGGATGGTGTGTCAAGTTTTTTGAATTTCCAAATAATATTTGAGTTTTATTAAGATAAACGGTTACTATTTACTAAGGAAAACTTGACTCTTAATATAATTTTATAAGTTTTTCTATATCAATTTCAGGGAGAAAGACATGAGAAAATTAGCATTTTTTTTATTGATCATTATACTGTTCATTGGATGTACATCCGATAAAAAAACCACTAAAATCGAACTCGAATTCTGGCACGCAATGGGTGGTCCTCTTGGTGACGCGCTTACTAAACTTGTAAATGAGTTTAATGCGACACACCCCACTATCCAGATAAATGAAATATCCATGGGTCGCTATCAAGCGCTTTCTCAGAAACTCATGGCAGCAATTGTCGCGAATACCCAGCCCGATATTGCTCAGGCGTATGAAGCATGGATTGCAAAGTTCATAGAAGGAAAAGCGCTCGTTCCTGTAGAAAAATTCGTCAAGAGACCTCACGGTCTTTCCCAAGAAGAACTGGATGACTTCTATCCCGTGTTCATCAAAAGCAGCACCTTTAACGATACCCTCTATGCATTCCCCTTCAATAAAAGTGTACGGGTGATGTATTATAACAAGGATATGTTCTATGTAAATGGACTTGAGGTAGATGATCCACCCGCAACCTGGGACGATTTTATCAAAGTTGGTAAGATGCTTACTCAGGATAAAGACGGTGATGGAAGAAACGACCAATGGGGAACCACTTTTGCGACTAATGCCTGGCAATTTGAGAACTGTCTTCTCGAGGCAGGCGGTCAGATCATGAATGAAGAACTGACAGAACCACTATTCAACAGCGAATACGGTGTGGAGGCACTCAACTATCTTACTGACCAATTAAACAAATATAAGATCGCATATCTCTCAACCGGCTATGATGGACAGAATGATTTTCTGGCGAGTAAAGTCGGGATGGTCGAAGGTTCAAGTGTTTCTATGGTATACTTAAATAAAGGTGGGATACCCTTTAATCTGGGCATGGCTCCGGTTCCACATTTCCGCACAAAGAAAAATCTCGTAAGCGGTACAAATATCATCATCTTTAAAGATAAAAAGGACGAGCAGGCAGAAAAAAAGCAAGAAGCTGCATGGGAATTCATAAAATGGTTTACCAGTCCTCAGAAAACCGCAAAGTGGTCAAATATGACCTATTACATGCCCGTTCGTAAGAGTGCGATCAAAGATGAAGAAATACAGAAAAAGTTTGAAAAATATCCCGGGTTGAAAAATGTATATGACCAGCTTAATTATGCAGAAGTAGAACCGCAGACCGACGTGTGGTTCGAAACCCGAAAGCTGCTTGAAGAACAGGTGATAGAAAAGGTTTTCCGGAATCAAATGAGTGCTAAGAAAGCGCTGGATGATCTTGCTAAAAAAATGAAAGAGATGTTAGCAGAAGAGTAGCAATATTATTTAGCTTGAACTATCAGTCCGATTCCCGTGATCGGGCTTTTATTTTTCCCACCTCTCAATAGAATAACATGGCTTATTCTCAAACGTATCATGACCAACATAAATGATGTAGAGCCAGTCACCTTTTTCGAATTGCAGTTCATAGTATTTCTTATCACCATCAACATCTACAGTAAAATTCTGTCCCAGTTGTGCTTCGTAGAATGATGGTACTTTCTCATACTCATCGATGGTTAATGTGACCTGCGCCTGCATGGGTTCATCCGGTATCTTACTATCGCGAATAGGAGTTGTAATATTTGCAAGTTCACTATTGGGATAAATGGGTATATCGAGAAATTCTTGTAGTTGAGCAAGCTCTCCTGTTAATCCCGGCTGAACTGATTTCTGTCTTTTTTTGCTATCACATAAACTCATTGTTAATGCAATAAATACTGCGAGTAATAAAACAAACGTTTTTTTCATTTCGCTGCTCCCCAAATCTTTTTTTATGCAGATTTAAATACGAGTGATGTCAATATATTTTATCGGTCATTAGAAATTTAAAATCTGGATTTAGTAATTACTGACCTATCCATCTCTCGACAAGCCCGGGTAATATTTCTCCGGCTTTTCCACTATGGAATTCATCGATCATGGATGCATTTCTGGGAGCTTCAAAATTCACACCGATAGTTCTCGCACCAGAATCCATTGCGATCATAAGAAATCCAGCAGCCGGATACACTATACCACTAGTGCCTATTACAAGAAAGTAATCTGTGTTCTGTAATAAGTTATATATTCGTCCCATATGATATGGTACTTCCCCGAACCAGACAATGTCAGGTCTGAGATAACCTCCACATTTTTCGCACAGTGGAATTGCTGAATCAAGATTCACCTCTACCATCTGGTAGTTCTGATGACATCGTGAGCAGAAACATGTTCGCAACGAACCGTGCATTTCAATCACGTTTTTGTTTCCAGCTATCAGGTGTAGACCATCCACATTTTGCGTTACAAGCCATAAATTATCTTCGAGATAATCCTCCAGTTTCTTCAAAGCATGATGTGCAGGATTCGGCTTTACTTCGTTAAGCTGAAAATAACGCTGTTTGTAGAACCTCCAAACAAGTTCGGGATCAGCTAAAAAGGCTTCGGGAGTCGCAACTTGTTCGACATGATAATTCTCCCATAATCCATCATTATCCCGAAAAGTCTTGAGTCCTGATTCTGCACTGACCCCTGCTCCTGTAAGTACAACTAGTTTTGAGTCTTTATCGATCCTCATCTATTACATCTTTATTGGGGCAGAAATACCAAGTAAATTCAGTCCGTTTCTGATAACGATTTGTACACCCTTGCATAAAAACAAACGAGCCATTGAAAGTTCTTTATATCTTTTGTTCACGATCTTATATTTTTGATAATATTTATGAAAATCACATGCCAGATCTATCAAATATGAAGTAAGGAGATTCACATCATAGGTTGAACTGATATGAGTAATGAGTTCAGGATATTTCATGAGATTACGAATGATATCAAACTCTTCAGGATGAACGAGTCTCTGAAGGTATTCCGGTTTAAAAGCAGTCATTTTAATATTTTCTGAGCGTGCAGTTTTTTCTATACTGGCAATGCGTGCATGAGCATACTGTACATAATATACAGGATTATCGGCAGTTTTCTTTTTTGCGAGTTCGATATCAAAATCAAGAGGAGTGTTAGACTTTCTCATAAGAAAGAAGAAACGTGCTGCATCTACTCCAACCTCATTGATGAGCTGTCTTATAGTAATCAAATTTCCCTCTCTTTTTGACATTTTAATCTTTTCATCATTGATAAGAATCGTTACATGCTGAAGAAGAATGAATTGCATTATCGAAGGTTTATAACCCAAAATACTTACACCTGCTTTGAGTTTTGGAATATGTCCATGATGATCTGGGCCAAGTATATCGATTATTTTATCAAATCCTCGTTTATATTTCGTGATATGATATGCAAGGTCAGGGACAAGATAGGTAACGGTTCCATCGGATCGCATAATAACCCGATCTTTAGAATCGCCATACTCACTGCTGCATAACCACACAGCACCATCCTTATCATATATTTTTCCGGTTTCAGAAAGGTAAGCGAGAACATCTTCAACACTTCCTTTCTGGCGAAGTTCATTTTCTGAAATCCAATTATCAAAATAAACCCTGAAATTACTAAGTGTATCTTTTTGATCATTAATAATAATATCAAGTGCGATGTCTCGTATCTTACTCGCTTTTTCACGTTTTGGAAGCTGGTGTAATGCGGTACCCTCTGTGGTAATGATATATTCTGCAATATCAGTAATATATTTCCCTTTATATCCTTCTTCGAGTTTTTTCACATCAATTTCTTCAAGCCGATTAATCTCGTTTTCTATAGATTCTACTAACAGTTCTATTTGATGTCCGGTATCATTAATATAATATTCTTTCTCCACATAATAACCCTGGGAAAATAAAATATTCGCAAGGGAATCGCCAAATGCTGCTGCACGAGCATTCACTACATTAAGAGGACCTGTAGGATTAGCACTGACAAATTCGATGAGAATTTTTTTATCTTCCCCGCGTTTATTATCTATTCCATATTTCGAATCTAACTTGTTAATATCCTGAAGTATTGAGTATAGAATTTTATTCGAGATATGAAAATTTATAAAACCAGGTTTGGCAGCATTGACCTTTGAGAACAATGGATCAGCACTAAGATTTTCTGCCATTTTTTTTGCAATCACCATTGGAGTTTTGCTGATCTTTTTTGAAAGAGTTAGTGCAATATTTGACGCATAATCACCGTGATTCTTATGCTTTGGATATTCTACATTTATTTTGGACCTTGACGGTACTTGACATTGAAGAGTTTTAAGACTTTCCCATATCTTTTCTTTAATAATATCAATCAAAATAACCTCGCTAATGGTTCTTATGTTTATTTCTTTTTTGAATCAATTCTTCCCAGAGATCTTCTAACTTGTAATGATCTCTTGTTTCTTTGTCGAAAATATGCATAACAATTCCTCCAAAATCAATCAGTATCCATAATCCATTTTCAAGACCTTCTGTATGATGTATTGGTATATTCATTTTCTTAGCATTTTCAATAAGATGCTTCCCGATAGTTCGTGTATGAACATCACCATCTCCACTACAAATAACAAGTCTATCTGTTAAATCTGTCGTGCCTTCGACATCGAGGACAATGACATTTCCTGCTTTCTTATCTTTTGCTAACTGTGTTATTATTTCGACTTTTTTTTCAATTGTATTTTCTTTCATAATGTTTTATTAATTAAATAACATCTTATAATCTTTTCCGATGATGATGGTAAAATCATAAATAGATTGTTCATTTATCTGTTGATACACTTTTTTTACTGGCACTTCTTTACGTAACAAATTAAATTTATCATAGTCCATTTTTCTAATAATAATGACTGTCTTTTTATAAAGGAATTTCTGTGCATTATCAAAGGATAAAACATCAAAACCTTTATGAATGAGTAAATTTCTGATTTCTCTTGCCAATCCTTTTTTTCCACATCCGTTAAGCACCTGCAATGTGATCTCATTATAGGAATTTTCTTCGACGTTCTGAACTTCATTGTCCTTTATTGTGCGTAATAATATGGTCAGACATAAAAACAGTATATTTACTATAAAAAAAAAGACAAAAAATATTTCAGTACTCTGGAAATTTTATAACTCATATGTTTCAAAAGCTTTTAACAATTTATTATAGGTATCTTCCATTTTTTCGGGAATAACTCTCGTATTTCCTACTGTAGAAATAAAATTTGTATCTCCATTCCACCTTGGAACTATATGTACATGCAGATGTTCCGCAATGCCAGCTCCTGCTGATTCACCCAGATTGATACCGACATTCAAACCATCAGGAGTATATACTTTGTTGATAACCTTTTCACAGAGTTGAGTCAATTTAATTAACTCAAACAGCTCTTCATCATTGAGTAAAGATAGATTTGATACATGTCTATAGGGAACTACCATAAGATGAGCATTATTATACGGAAACAGATTCATTATTATGTAGGAGAATTTTCCACGTTTTAGAATAAGATACTTTTTATCATCATTTTCTTGAGGCTTGATACAGAAGATACATCCCTTCTTTTTTTCAGTAAGGATATAATCTATTCGCCACGGAGAATATAGGTTATCCATTCAACGTTGTGTGTGATGAAGATATTGCCTTTCAAGATTTTCAAGTTGTTCTTTTGAGTTTATACCAGTGACCTCAACCGAATCATATGTTGTAACCGCAGCTATTGATTTACCCTCTTTTCTTAGAAGTTCAAGTGCATCGGTAAGATATAACTCTTTTTGCGCATTATTCTGCTCGATTTTTGGAAGTATCGAGAAAAGTTCATGAGCATCAAAACAAAAAATTCCAGTATTGATCTCTTTAATCTTTCGAAGTTCATCGGATGCATCTTTGTGTTCCACTATCATCTCTATAAACCCCTCATCATTTCGAACGATACGTCCATATCCTTTTGGATCATCGAGTTCGACAGTAACAACTGTAGCAGCAGCATGCTTTTGTTCGTGCTCTTTTTGGAGATTTATAAGAGTTTCTTCTTTTATCAATGGAACATCACCTGGCATAATTATAACATTCCCAGAAAAAAGCTTGAAAAGATCTTTGGTTACTAACACTGCATGCCCTGTTCCAAGCTGTTCTTTTTGTTCTACAAATTTGATATTTTTATTATCAGATAGACAATCGATCACAATATCTCTCTTGAAACCAACAACCACAACGATCATCTCAGCATGTAATTTTTCGGCTGTATTTACAACTCTTTGGATTAGTGATCTTCCGGCAAGTCGATGTGCAACTTTTGGAAGGTCAGATCTCATACGAACACCTTTTCCAGCTGCCAAAATGATTATTGAAGTTTTTCTTTTCATATGTTCTATTCTTGGAGCACTTTTTTTATGTCACTCAGTAATTTGTCAAATTGTTTGAAGGACTTTACATAGTTAATATTATTGGTATCAACTTTAATGATGGGACATTCATGATATGAGGAGAAAAACTTTTCATATGCATGCATCAGATTCCTGATATATTCTGATTGGATATTTTTCTCAAAAGGTCGATTTCTATACTGTATACGATCAATTATACGTTCAAGATCAGCATATAAATAAATAACCAGATCGGGTTGAACACATTTTTTATTCAGAATACCAAACAGCATTTCGTACATAACCAGTTCGGTATTATTTAATGTGAGACCGGCAAATATACTATCTTTTATAAACATATAGTCACTGACAATGTTAGTTTGAAATGCATTGATCTGGAAATATTTCTTCATTTGCCTGTATCTACTCAAGAGAAAAAAAATCTGTGTCTGAAATGCTTTTCCAGAAATATCATCATAAAATTCTGATAGAAAAGGATTTTCTTCAACAATTTCTAAAATGAGTTCAGCTTCGAGATAATCCGAAAGCAATTTTGCCAGTGTTGTCTTTCCAACTCCGATAACTCCTTCTACTGCAATATATTTGTTCTTTAATCTACTCATACAATTCTTTCATGGTTTTTTTTTGTAAAGGATGTGTATATTCTGGAGCTATTTCATTCATAAGCTGAAGAATAAATGATCGATTCATTATTTCGGGATGTGGAATAGTAAGTTCATCACTACTTAATATCAATTCATCATAAAAAAGTATATCAAGATCAATTGTTCGAAAACTCCATTTTTCTGTTCGATGTCTTCCAAGTTTTTGCTCAATGACTTGTAACCTATTCAATAGTCTTATCGGTTCTAATTCAGAATTAATTCGTACCACAGCGTTTAAAAAATTTGGTTGTAGTACATTACCTATTGGTTTTGTTTCTATTATTGATGAAATATGGATAATATCGGTTTTCTGTATACTCCTAATTTCCTTTATTGCAGAATTGATATACGATTCTCTTTTACCGATATTTGAACCCAAACCAATAAATATGTTTTCGAAGATCACTCCTCTTTTATTTTCTGTCTCTTGTCATTTCCAATTCCACAAAATCTAGCGTTCCGTTAATTGGGACTGCAATCTTTCGAATTTTCAACTCTACTTTTTGTACAAGATCAAAGGCATCAAGAACTGCTTCAACGATTTCATTAGCAAGTTTCTCAAGAAGATGATATTTATAGGTTTCGACATGTTCTTTCAGAAGTTCAAAGACCTTAGTATAGTCAATGGTATCATGAAGGGTTTTTACCTTTGCATCAAGTTCTTGATCCCTGGTAACAGAAATATCTAATGCAAAGCGTTGTCCCAGTGTTCTCTCGGCTTCATGAAGACCATGATAGCCATAAAAGATCATATTTTTTAGGGTTATTCTCATTTTATCCCCTTTATTATTTTCTATTTTCTGTTTGTATAATATCCTTCATTCTGGGTTGTATCAAAGCTCTTTTTCGTACTATAAGATCAATAATTTTTACCAGCAAAAAAGAGAGTACGACAGAAAGAAGTGAGAGCAAGATTGATAAATTTTCAGATAGACCAATTCCACTTCTACAAAGAAAATATGTATTTATCAAAAATAGTATTGGAACGATAAAAACGAGGAAGGAGCCGAGTATCCTGGCTTGAGGAAGTATTTCAAATTGAACGATATCTCCCACCTTTGCGGACAATGTGTTTGTCATGGAAAGGCTAGTGATATCACCTTCTTGGAAAAAACAGAATGTTTTAAGTTTACACGTGGTACAGGCATCTGATTTTGAAAATTCAACAACAGCATTTCCTTCTCGTATATCGACGACTGTGCCTATGTCTGTAGGTGTGTCGTTCTCAAGATTCATAAATTATTTGAATTGATATCCTATTGAGATCTGGTGAATAAAACCAAGTTCTCCATAAGAATTTACTGCATAATCAAAAGAATATTTTTTTAAACCAAAACCAACTCCTGCTGAAAAACCAGAAAGAAAGTCCTTTTTAGAGCCTACTTCCCAGTCATTGGCATTTGAACGATAACCAGCACGTAGGGTGAGTACATTTAATATAGATGTTTCCAATCCAACAGTACCGTAGAAATCTGCATGCAAGGGTTTACTGATATCCAACGCAAGAATGCTACTATTATTTATTTCATAAGCAAATCCTACAGTAAAAGTCAAAGGTAGTTTTTCTTTTTCCTGGTCAAATTTAGAAATTTGAGTGCCGATATTTTTTGCAGCAAACCCTACTTTCAGAAATGGATTGGGAGATTGATGCAGTAAACACACATCTCCGGCAACAGCTTGAGAAGAATACTCATCTATCGTTTCAGAAATAAATTTGATGCTTATACCCCAGTTTAAAATATCCGACACATATTTGCCGTAAGATGCTCCCAATAACACATCATATGACCCAAAAGTACCAAGATCCACAAGTTGTTGATTGAAATCGATTCCTGTTTTTGGAATATTTCCAACACCCATGAACTTTGAGTAAAAAGCTACTGCTGTCGTTTGGTTAAGTGGTTGAATATAACTAACTGCTCCTCCATTATAATCTGAGAAATAACTGATATATGAGATCTGAAGTAGATTCTCTTTTATGTTTGGCAAACCAGCAGGATTCCAAAACGGTGCAAGAGCATCATCTGCAATTGCAGTATAAGTATTTGCCAAACCTGCACCTCGCGCACCTATAGGAATATTGAGAAAGTTAAAAGCAGTGGTACCAGCGTCTTCGCTAATTGCAGCAAGATTACTCGTGATAATAAAACATATTGCAATCAAAAATATCTTTTTCATAATCATTACCTAATATTATTCTTAATTGTTAATTTCTTGTATATCAGTTGTTTTGTCAAATTTATTTGACGTTGATACAATTGACACAGATTTTCTACATATATCTCTCTGTGCCAGGTTGAATCTAAAAAATTTTGGGGGTATCCCAACAACACTTGTAAATTGTTGACAGTTTATTATACTACCAAATAAATGATTGTATCAATAAAATAAGTTACCTTTGTTAGTATTACAGGAGATTTCATGAGTTTAATTGCACTGCACTACGAATTGAAAGAAAAAATTGGAACTGGTAGTTTTGGCTCTGTGTATAAAGTCGAAGATATTGCGACAAAAAAAATATTTGCGATAAAAATATTTGATAAGATTCCCCTAGAAGATATCAGAGAAAAAATGAATCCAAAAATAATGAGAGAAATTACAAAAATATCTCATCCCAATCTTATAAAAATATATGATTATGGTATTTATTCAAATAATCTATATTTTCTTTCTGAATATTATGAAAGCCATGGACTCCAAAATTTTCATCTTACAAAAGATAACAAAAATGATTTCTATGAGATCATTACCCAGATATGTTATGCACTCAATCATCTCCATTCACATAATATTATTCACAAAGATCTTAAACTTGAAAATATCCTCCATAGAAAAGATTTTAAAGAGATCAAAGTAAAAGTATGTGATTATGGATTTAATAAAATTCTCGCTCAAACAGAAGTATACTCGGAAGGTGAAGTCGTAAGTGTACCGTATATTGCTCCCGAACTATTGTTAGGTTCCTATTTCACACCAAAAACCGATTATTATGCATTGGGTGTTATTATGTATTTTCTTGCAGTAGGCATATTTCCATTTTCCAGAGAAGAAATCAAGCTAATGTCCGAAAAAAAAATTCCTAATATCATACCTCAATTTCCCACTAAGATAAATCCTGCAGTTGATAAAAAGCTTGAAGATCTTATCTTTCATCTTATTGAGTTCAATCCCGATTTGCGAATCAGTAATACGCAGGAAATTATTCGTCATATCAATAACTTGCAAGAGATAAAATACCCACTCACAATCGAACCACCTCTTGAAAGGCAGATCGAATCAAAACAGCTTCATTTTCGGGAGACTGATATTCTTGCTCTTCGTGACCAAATTTTTGATGTCAAAAATGACTTGGGTAAGATCATCCTTGTAACTGGAGATAAAGGAGTGGGTAAGACTGGTCTTATGCAATATATTAAATGGTACCTTCTGTCGGAAGACTACCACGTGTTTTATTATAATTGCAGCGAGCAACATCGGGATCCCTTCTTCATGCTCTGTAAAGAGATCTTTCTCTCACAGGATGAAAAGGGCAAACACTTTTTCAAGATATCTGCATCCAATAAATTTTGCGAATTTCTCTTTAAGTCTGAGGAAAAATCACTAAAAATTTTTGAAGATGAAAGTGACCTTATGAATGATTTTGATCTGGTGAGAGATTATATGTTTTGCTTCTCTTCAACAAAACCAATTGTTTATTTTATTACCAATATCGAGTTTGCCGATATATCTACGATTCAATTTCTTCACTATATTTCACAAGAGATCTCGGAATATCAAATTGTCATTGTTATCAGTTCTTTTAATCCACACATTGCAGATTCTGTTAAAAGGGTAAAAAATATCCACATTAAACCTCTTTCTAGGAATGAAGCTTTTAAATTTATAGCCGAGATTTTCAGAGAAGCTGTTCCGGAAGAATTTCTTGAACAAATATTTTATATAACCAATGGTAATCAGCGATTCATTCTTGAGCTTATTATTCAATTAATCAGAGACAAAATTATCGTAGATAGAGATAACAATTGGAATTTTGATAAAGATATTTTAAAGATTTCGCTCCCTAAAAAAATACAATCTGCAATTGAAGAAAAGATTGGTTTAATACAAGAAGACACGAAATCTTTACTTGTTCAACTCTCTATTGTACAGGTCCCTTTCTCCACAGAGATTATACAGCATATTCTAAATTTCAAGGATTCGAAGGACCTTTTCTTTTTTATACAAGAAGCAGAGACTTTGGATCTATTAGTCAAAGATGAAGATTTTATGGATGATGGATATTATAAATTTATCTACCCAGCACTAAAATCAAAACTTTCTGAAAATATCGCTACAAACCAGATAAAAAAAACCTCAAAAAAAATTATTCACTACTTTCGTGACAAAAAAATCACAAAACCCACCATTATCAATGGTATTATTGCACATTGCGAATTAGCAAAGGATTATGAATCTGAAATTAGTTACCATCTTCGTAAAACTCATATATTTATAGAAAAGAAGGATATCATACATGCATGGAATGCCTGCTATCGTGGCTTTCTAAAAATTAATAAAGAAAAAAAAGAAATTAAAACAGGATTGATTCAAGAGTATCTGAAAGTATTGCTGAATTTAAGTATTATGCTCAAAAAATGTGATCTTAACAAATTATGTTGCGATCAATTTTCTTCTTATATCCATGAAAACGCCGAACTGATACTTCTTCTCGCACGTTTTGCAATGGCTTGTAGAGATTTTGTATATACTCAAAAATCACTCACAATTCTTCAAAAATCAGAATTATTTTATGATGATAATGACCTGCTACTGACTCAACTTGAGTTATTTAATTACACACACAAAAAAGAGCATTCTCTGCAGATTATTCATACACTTTCAGAGAAAAAATTAACACCTATACAACAGATTAATTATTATCTCTTTTCCGGTGATTATTATTATTCTATAGGTTCATACGACAAAGCAATTGATGCATTAAAAATTGCAAAAAAGATAGCTCAATCTCAAGAATCATTTTTCAGATTGGGACGAATTCTAAAGGTCCTTGGCGATACATACAACGTTATCAACAAAGTAGATACAGCCATTGAGTATTATCATGAAGCTGCTTCAATAAGTTTGCAAGAAGGTGATATACTCAACAAAGCAAATGTCCTTTCTCACTGGGGATATCTTAACATGAAACAGGGCGAAATACGTACTGGGTTGGGTAAATCCCTTAAAGCTCTTTCTTATTATGAAACAATTAACTTTACCCCTGGTCTAGGAGAGGTAAATCTGAATATTGCTCAGGCTCAATTTAAATTAGGTGATTTCCGGGAAGCTGAAAAACATTTTAACGAAGCATTTTCTATCGCTAAAGAACTTAAATATACTAAACTTATTAACAAAATCAATAATCGTTCATCCTTTCTAAAACTACGTATACTCACTCCTGCAAAATTTCTTTCTTTTCTGGAAACTTGTTATGTGGACTATTTCAAGAAGGGCAAAATCAGAGATATCAATTCCTTTTTGAAAAATTATTGCTTCTGGCTTGTGATCTCTAATAACTACGAAAAACTAAAATCAGTATATAATCAAATTAAAAAAGAGAATATAGATACATCACTTGAGATGGAATTTATGCATCAAATGGAAGGGTGGTTAGCTCGAGGAGAAAGAAAATTCTCCAATGCTATCAATAATTTTAAAAAAGCAGGAACTCTTTCCAAGAAAAACCAAAATTACTATGCCCTCATGATGTCCTACCTCAATATTTCAGACACGTACTACATTGCAGAAGATTACAAACAAGCTGAGATACATTGTGAACTTGCAAAATCAATAGCAGTTAAAAAGGAATTCTTTCGTTGGGTGAATTATGCGAGAATTTTAGAAGCAAAAATCATGCTTAAAAAACCTAACATGAATTACCGAACAATTATCAGAAAACTCCTTAAGGCAGAATCTATTGCAAATAGAATGAAGGACTGGAATCTTCAATGCGAAAGTCTCATACTTATCAGTCTAATATACAAATCACTTCATCTAAAAAATCTTGAAAACAAATTCAGACGTCGTTATACTCGCAAACTCGAGGTAGTAATAAAAGGATTGAATAAAAACGATAAAGAACGACTCAGAGAAGTATTTCATTATTATACTCTGCAATCCAGACCCCTCCTTAGAAAACTTATCATTCAACAAAGTAATATCTCTCCTTCAAAACTGCAACACTATTTCTTTGAACTATTACATCTTTCAAGTGTTGACCAGATCAGATTTAATTTAAAAAAATATATTTATGAAGTGGTTGGAGTAGAAAAATTTGGCATTATTCTATATGAAGATAAAAAATCTGGAGGTGAATTCTGGGTGAGTAATAATCTATCTAAGAACGAGTTGACCAGTATCCATCAAAGCTATTTTGAAAAACTTCGTACAGAATTAGAATGTCAGTATTATACAGTAAAGGGAAAGCACTACTGCCTTGTTCCGTTAAAACTAAAAAATGAGTTAGAAGGTATTGCGATACTTATCGATGGTGGTGAATACCCTTTCACAAAATCAGAAAAAATCATTATTCGGCTTTCTGGTTTCTATCTTACGATTATTCTTAAAAAGATTGGAGAATATGAAGAAGTGCTTGAGCAACGTGAACAACTTTCAAATCTGATTACTATTAGTAGAGACATTCTTCAGATCATGAATCTAGAGGAGCTAAAAAATCAGATTACCCTTAATGCCATTAAACTTTCTGGTGCTGAACGAGGTTTTTTTATCAATCTGGATGAAAATGATAATTTTGTTTTCAATGTTGCTCTTTTGGGTACTGGAGAAAAGATTGATAAAAACAATCTAAAAATTAGCAAAACAATTCTCAAGGATGTATACGAACTTAGGTCTCCACTGAGCACATTCGATGCTGCTGATGAACAACGCTTTTCTGATTCCGAAAGTATCAATCGTTACGATCTCCGATCCGTCTATTGTTCCCCTCTGAAATTCCAAAATGATATCTATGGATTCCTCTACCTTGATAATCTATCCAGTACGAATACGCTTATGAGATTTAATGAAAAAATGCTTGAAATATTCATTCTTATGGCAGAAACTGCGATTAAAAATTCATTGGATTATGAAAAACTTAGTATTGCAAATCAAGAGCTCCTGAAAATCGATCAAGAACGAGCACAATTCATAAATATTTCATCCCATGAGTTTAATACCCCAATACAAACATTAAAAGGGTATCTCTCTATTCTTAAAGATCCTGAAACTCCAGAAAATATACGTAGCAATACCATCAATATAATGGAAAGAAATATTGATCGTCTTTTGCATGCAATTAATAATATTATACAAATGAACGGGCTAGAAACCTGGGGTATTCAATTCAAAAAGGAGCTTATCAATCCTGAAAATATTCTTCACATTGTGTATGATGAGACCATTATTCTTGCAGAAAAACGAAAGCAAAAATTGAACCTGAAAGTCAAAAAGGGTCTTAAACCAATAAAGGGAGAACGGATTACACTTATCAATGCAATAAAAAACCTGGTTCTAAATGCAATCAAGTATACAGCTGATTATGGGGAAATAACGATGGGTGCTCGAAGATCTAGGTATCGAAAAGAAGAAGTTGGTAACAATGAATCGCTCATCATCTATATCAAGGATAACGGCATTGGTATTCCATCCTATGAGCTTGAGAATATTTTTAAAGAGTTTTATGAAGTTGCAGATTTGAAAGCACATCATTCGGGAGTGTTTGAATTCAAATCCTCTGGGCTTGGGCTCGGTCTTCCTATAACCAAAACCATCATTGAGCATCATGGTGGAAAAATGTGGGTGAAAAGTGTCAAAGGTGAAGGCTCTACATTCTTTATATCTCTGCCCTTTGCAGAGAATGACCAGAATTCAAAAAGTGAGAATTGATATGACTATATTTGGTAAACACAACTCAGCAGAAAATATAAAACATAATTTTAGTAAAATAATCTCGCAACCATCATCTGTATTGATCTTCTGCTCAGAAGATTTTGTTGAATTCATGGAATCTCTCTGGGGGCTTGGTATCCTACTCGAATATTATACTGACCCTGTGATCGTCCTGTATTCAAAAGAATGGGAATTTTTCGTCACAAAACTCTATCCGCATAAAACTATTACACCTGTTAGTCTATCGGAATTAATTAATGAGAATAGATTGCAACCTTTTGAACTTACTATTTTTCTCACAAAAAATATTCACAAATCACATAGAGCTTTGTTGAAAAAAGAACAAGCTTCAGTACTGACAGGCATGAGTTCTTTCGATGATGAAAAATTGCTTAATTGTATCATTTCTGTTGATGATTCTCAATCATATTACCTTCAGTTCTTTTCTTTTGCTTGCCAGATAACTGGTAGCGCACAGGATTGGGAAACGTATACCACTTCATACACCTACAATGCTACAAAAAAAGATAGTTCAAATAAAAAAAGCATCTATATCGATATTTCTCCAAATCTACATAATAGAAGAATCTCAAAAAAAAATATTTATACTCTTGTGAATACACTCCAAAAAGATTTTTCATGTTCAATATCTCTTGTCGATAGTGATGCACAGTACTATAAAAAACTGAAAAGTGAAAATTTCACTGTTAAGCCTGATCTTCAACAAATAGAAAAATATAGAGATATCTTTCGCATCTCAGAGTACTGCACACTTTATATTTCGGTAAATACACCTTATCTACATTGTATGCATTATTTGTCGAATAACACCTTTAGCATTCTTACAACACATGAACGACAGCATCATTGTAATTTTCTGAATAATACCACATATACAATAGATTATTTTTCTCTTCTGAAGATTCAAACTATCATACACAATATCAACAATGTATTAGAAAAAATCAATCGATGAGAGTATATTTATGATCTATTTTAATAATAAGTCTTTACTTCCGTATTTGGTAAGAATGATGGTATAAACTGGTTTTTTATGATATACTCAAAAAACAAGAACGACTTCATCTCCAAGATCAATGAACTCAAGGACTACATTTATTTGACAGAAAATGAAGAGAAGCAGCTACGCAAGGTTACTAAACGCCACCCCATGCTCATCTCAAAATTCTATCTCTCCCTCATCGACTTCTCTGATCCTGCTGATCCACTAAGAAAAATGGTTATTCCCTCTTCTGCAGAACTCAATATCTCCGGCTCCTACGATACCAGTGGAGAATCAAAAAACACCAAGCTTTCCGGCCTGCAGCATAAATATAATCAAACTGCGCTTATCCTATCCACAAACAGATGCGCATCCTACTGCCGGTTCTGTTTTCGTAAGCGTATGGTGGGCCTCAAAAGTAAGGAAGTGATCCGTCATTTCAGCCATGCGGTGGACTATATTAAAACACATCCTGAGATCAACAACGTACTCATTAGCGGAGGAGATCCTTTTATGCTTCCCACAGAGATCATCAGAACATTTATCGAATTACTCGCTCCTATCGAGCATCTGCAATTCATTCGATTCGGCACTAAAACCCCGGTATATTACCCGAAAAGATTTCTTGAAGATAGATCTCTTATTGAGATTTTAAATAAATTTTCTCAGGATAAACTTCAGATCTACGTTGTGACACAGATCGATCATGCACGTGAGATAACTCCTGAGCTGAAAAGAGTAGTACACATGTTGCTGAGGGCTGGGGTGATCGTAAATAATCAGACAGTATTTATGCGAGGGGTCAATGATGATTTGAATATGTTGGCAGAACTCATGAAAATGCTGGTAGCAACCGGAATCAACCCCTACTACCTTTTCCAGTGCAGACCGGTCAAAAGAGTAAAACGGCATTTTCAGATACCGATTGCCCAGGGAATTGACATCGTGAATAAAGCAAAAGCACAATTAGATGGACATAGTAAACGCTTCCATTTTGTAATGTCACATAAGCTAGGTAAGATAGAGATCGTAGGTATTCGCGGTGATGAAATATTTTTTTGTATTCATCAGGGACAAGATCCAAAACAGACGGGCAAACTGTTCTCCCGCAGATTGAATCACAACGGCACCTGGCTGGATGATTTTAATAATAATAAGAAGGAGAAACCATGATAGGAAAAGATGAAATTGTACTGAAAGTTTTTGATGAAAAGATTGAAGCAGAATTACTCGAGGGCTTGCTGAAAAATGCAGGCATCGAGTGCTACATCGTGTCTGATGATGTGGATGGTTTGATGCCACAACTCCAGATCACAGAAGGTGTGGGCGTGGTTATTAACAAAGCCGATAAAGAAGAAGCAATCGAAATCCTGGAGAGCGTGAAGGGAGAGAAGGAATAATTATCTCCTCATTACCAAATCCCCACTACATATTACTCGTTACCAAGCCCTAGTTTACTAAGTTGTAATGGAATGTAGACTGACTTGGTAACGTTTGACACAAAACGAATTAGAAAATATTTATTATTGCGTTCCCAAAATGGGCTTTAGTAACGAGAAGGAAATGGTCTCTGTGGTTCTGCCAGCATAAGTTTAAACCGATTAATCGTAACAAACTGTGTTTCCTCTGTTTGCAGCGTCGTAATGTAATGAAGGCATGTGGTTTATTTCTTGTTAATATTTCTTGATCTCTTTTCTCCTTTTATCCACCTCAGTTCCGCATTGAGGGCAGGTGCTCCCACCCCACAACGCCTGGCGCAGGTTTTTGGGTTTTCTCACAAGTGGAAGCGGCTTTTTGCAATTCGGACAGATCATCCGCTTTGGATTGATTCCCCACAGGCTTTTCTTTCTAAACAGCATGTAGCAAAAGATAAACACAAGTATGATAATCAAAACTAGGATCACGATCAAAAGAAGACTATCCATATTACTACCCCTTTCGTTTCCTCTTTATAAGATGAAATATTCCCAATAAAATGTTCATTCTTGGCACTTTTACCATATAGTCCTCGTATTCTTTACCGAACTTGTTACATAAGCGTTTATCTTCTTCCAAGCTCCCGATATATACTACACTGGAACCAATCACACCCAAAACAACGAATAACCAATGCTGGTACAGAAGAATGGTGGTAACAAAAACTGACAGAATACCACCAAGATACTGCGGATGGCGTACAACGCTATAGATACCTGTGGCAACAAGACGTGTCGTATGCACAAAAGCTTTTGTCTTCGGAACGTCACCATGACGTGGAAACAGTATCATAGGAGATATGATAAGAAGCATTCCAACTAACCACATCACCCATCCAATCCAGAAAGCACATATATTATATCCAGGTTTGATTACCTCGAAAATGACAAACAGGTTCAAAGGAAAACAGGCAATACAGAGGATCGTGATAAGAGTACTTATGATAATATTCTGAATTGTCCAGTTCTTCATGGTAATTGTATGGTTTTAATCATTATTTCATCATAATTTTGTAGTTATGTGTACCAGCTTATTCATTATATTCTTAAACCGGGTATTACTTATCGGGTGGTGACTTATTATTTCCCCATTATAGATAATACAGAACGAACCAAACGGGCATGGTGAATCCTGTACGTCGTGCTCATCTTTCAATTCTATCAAATGAGGATCTATATTGAACTCTTTCTTCGCGGTATCTATAATTGCTTGCACATTTTTCTCTGTGTATGGGCACTGGACTGAACGGAGCACATACAATCCATCTGTATATTTCTCCAGGGATTGTTTCATATTCCTAAAGCTAGGATCTTGCGCGCTTTCATCAAATTTATTAACAAGGAGTTCAAAATCCGGTTGGACTTTATCAACTACTTCAAAGCCATGTTTCAGAAAAATTTCCTTGTTCACCATAAAAGATCCCTTTCTGGTGATGACAGCCACGCCTTTCATCTCTGCTGATGTTGCTGTTTCGATACATTCTGAAATAAGGAGCGAAGCAAATCCCCTTCCTTTGTACTTCTTATTGAAACCCACAAAAAGACATTGAATGAATAAATATTCTCTTGCATCGACTGGTCGATATGCCAACGTTCCGGGCATATATTCTATCATTCCCTGATAGCTGTTGTCACGAGCTAGGATAATCTTTATTCGCAGACCTTTAGGATAATTAATCCGATACCATTCGATCTTCTTACGAAGTTCTGCATGTTTTTTCACATCTTTATATCCGCATACCCCGTACTCAGCGATTGTTTTCGGAGTAAGTTCTAATGTGGTATATTCACTCATATTGTAAATCTCCAGTTTTTTATCAAACTATTCTTCTACTACTTTCTTTAATTTTCTTGCGCTGGCAATATTTACAACCAGATCCTTTGGATTAGGGACCATGCCATCCCACCCGGATTCTCTTACAAATTTTACAAAGAATGCATGCAAATCTCCGGGTTCGAATCGAGCGATTTTTTCTGGTGAATCGAGTCCTGCATTGTAATAGAGTCGTGAAAGTTTTGCCTTCACATATCCCAGACGGGTAATATCGGAGAGCTTAACAAGTTCAAGAATCGATAATTCAGGCACATCAAGTTGTTTCGCCAGTTGCTTTCTCTGCGCTTTTGTTTTGCCCATTTCCAGCATATCCTCAACATTTTTTATTCCAATTTCGGATAATTCCTTCACACAGTGTTGATCGACATCAAGAAAATTCTTCAACAGGAAGATACTTCTGGATTTTTCTGTACGAGTTTGACGCAAGGACGCTGCACAATGTAATAACTTCTTATCACCGATGAATTTGAAATAATTCATAAGCACATAGAGATGTCCTTTGGGTGATTGCTTATTTTCTTCGACCATTGCAACATATGCGATAATATCTTTGTCCTTAACGTTAGATAATTCTGTGTTCCTATTATTGTGAAGATAGTGATCGAATTTTTTTATCGCTTTGATATTACGATCAATCACATTGGCTTTTTTTCCTTTCTTTTTCAAGAATAAGGTAAATCTTTTTTCATCCATTTTGTTCCGCTTTTTTATTTATTCTATTTGTTTATATTAATTTCGTGTGCAGTATGTCAATTTTTATTGATTTTGTATATAAAAGGTCTGATAATGGCCAGCTCCTACATTTGAAAATTGCAAACTCTTAAACTTAAAAAATATACATCTTCTAACCTGTAAACCTTACAACCTTTTAACTCTTTATATCATTCAATCAAATATTCCTTTTTAAGAATAATGTCCCGTACTTCTTCAGTACCGGGTTTCTGGATCTTCACATGCAATTCCTTTATCGATGTATCTAATCGCAATTGATACATCGCTGCTGTATCAATATCCTGTGCGGGCTGTCCATTGATCTCCAGGAGGATATCATCCAGCTCGATGCTTGCAATATCGGCTGGTGAATCCTGCCAGATACCGACAATTTTGAATGTTCCGTCATCCAACTTTCGGACATTTATTCCGGTTGAGAAGAGGATATCCTTTGAGGACCGTTCCACACCTGTCATGAGGACTTTCCTGTTTGGTAAATCGAGGGTTGTGATGAATTGTTCAAGAAAGTCCTTTCCAAGAAGGGCACAATTACCGAATGGAAAATTCGCAAAGATGATACCTACATTCTGGAAGGTCATATCACCGATGTGCAATGTAGTGCATTTGTAGAGAAAATTTTCATGTGAATCAACAAAAGGCCACCTTGCAAAATAACCAAAACATGGTATAAGCTTATCCTGCTCCTCTTGCGGTAATTGAGCAATGTAAGAGACAGGCAGCACAATTCCGTAATGCAATCCAGTATCGATCCTGCCCATGATTGAAAAAAAGTCACCTATTTGCATCAGCACACTGGGATGATATGGCATCATGATCTCCATATCAAGTACGTGCTCATTTTCATTTTTTGCAGCAAGCGGAATCTCATTATTCTCAAAAATCAACTCATTATTCTGATAATCAATAGTGGTACGATAGAAGCGAATAAGATCTGGTCCGATCATACCTTCCAGCTCATCATTGCCAAACTCGAAAGTTTTCTTGAAATCCATCACAGACATATTGAAATCTTTTACTGTGAGTCCACAGGTGCTGATCGAATCGGTTCTTGTCAGGTACATTGTCTGCATTGGGGTTACCATAGAATCTATGACAAGTTTGAGTTTTTCAGCTAATTCCCATCCGATCATGGTATTACCAGCAGTGTCAAAAACAAATTTTAACTCATCCTTACAATCGTTTATCATTACGGGTACTTCTATGATGTGGGAGCGTGTAAGATTGAAACGATACACCTTCTTATTAATTGGTTCTGGAATTCCACCTCTCAAATTCTCGATAAACTCAATTTGCGCATGTAAAGAAATAGTAAATACCATCAATGTCAATAGAAGTAGTATGACATACTGCTTTTTCATGGTTATGTGACCTCCTTTTATGTAGCTTTGTGAAGTAATTTCCAGAAAGCGTGATATATTTTTTCACTGTTTTCTACAACTTTTGTGCGATCAGTTATTTCACCAAGAAAAGAAAGCCCTTCGAGGATCGAATGCATCATTAGTGACAGGGTTGCCGCATCGATATCATCCCGAATTTCATGAGCTGATTGCATAGCACTAAAGATATCAGTGAACCTCTTCTGCGTTTCCAGAAAATCTTGTGAAATTCTATTTTTATATGCATCACTCATTCTGCTCATGAGGAGTATGAACATATCATAGCTGAATGGAAGATCCCCGATCTCTTCGTCCAATAAGACTTTTTCCACATTCATAAATGTAGCGATTGAGGAAAAGAGCTTATGTATTTTCTCCTTATTCGAATTGCATTGAGAAATATTTTCTGCAGACCATTTCGCCATTCGCTGAGAGAAGTGATCAAAAATTGCTTCAATCAATTTGTCCTTATTATCAAAATAATGATAGATAGCCGGCTTGGTTATGCCAACCTGTTTCGCAATATCATTCATGGACGTTCCTTTAAAACCCCTGGAAAGGAAAAGCTTCAAAGCCGTCTGCACGATCTGATCTTTTGTATTCATATGACTCCTTACTTACCGGTAAGTACATAAGGAAAATATTTTGTCAAATTAAATATAAAATAAAAAAGAGACACACTCTCGTGCATCCCTGATACGTAGATATTTACTGTAATTATAATTCCGGCATAGTACTATTTGGAAGCCATTTGTCATATAATTTCTTTAAGGTTCCATCTTTATACATTTTTTTGAAAGCATTCTGCCAGTCCTTCACAACATGCTTAGGTGTATCGCTGGAAAGAGCTATATAAAAGTCACCTGAACTGACAACAAAAAGCGGTTCAAGATCATCAATGGAATAACCTGCTTCCTTAGCAATATCAGGAATTGTGATATCCGTAAAGATAGAAAGATCCACTTCCCCTTCTATCAGCTGTCGTACATTCTCCCTTGGATCGGGTGAACTCACCAGGTTAGTGAAACCAGCATTTTTTAGATCCTGCTCCGAAAACCATGCGGAACAGGTTGCAATTTTCCCTACTTTCTTGGCATCTTCCATACTGTTTATTGTGAGGTTTGAGCCCTTCTTTGCATAGAAGATCGTATTATTTGATCCGATGGGTCCTACCCACTGGAACAGGTCATCACGGAGCGGTGTTCTCTTCATGGTATAGAGCACAAAATTCGGCATTGTTAGGCATAGATTATATCCATTCTCCCATGAAGACATACGGATATTATCTGGAATACCAAGATCCTTGAGGATTTCACGAACCACCTCTGTGCCGTATCCGGTTATCTGTCCATTCTCGGAAAAACTCAATGGCGGATATTGTTCTGTGAAGATCTGAATGATACCGGGCGGCACTTCATCCGGGAACCATTTACTAAAGATAGTTCCAAAGGTACCATCCATTTTTAATTCATCCAATGTTTCCTGCCACGCCTTGATCACCTCGCTTGAAGTTTCTTTTGAAAATGCAATAAACTCATATTCTGAGGATATGAGTACTGATTTTATCACATCTGACTCATTGAGACCTAATTTTGATAGTTCATTCTTCATTACGATATTTGATGACGGGAACAGCTTTATATCGCCATTTACAAGTTTCGGGAGCACCTCTTGTATAGAGTTATATTCGACAAGATTGTCAAAGCCCTTTTCTTTCAGAATACTTCTACTTGCATAGTCTTTTAATACTGCGATTGTCGGTGCTTTCTTTGCATCTTCAAGGGTTGAAAACTGCATCGTACAATCTTTTGATGTATACAGATACATATCGACAGTACTGATCGGTCCAACCCACTTGAACAGATCCTTCCGCTCAGCAGTAAGACAGGTAGAAAAGAGCACGACATGGGGTTCGTTCAATAATTTTTGATAGGCATCTGACCATGGTAAAATAGTTATTTCGTTCTGGCAGCCCAGATTTTCCATGATCTCTTTGACAACTTCGACAGATTGACCTGTCAGCACTCCATTGTTCATAAAATTAAGAGGGGGAAATTCCTCTGTGTAAATCACCAACTCGCTCATATCCGGTCCATCATTTGCATGTAAGCCTGTAAGGAATACAATAATCATAAGGCATAAATATAATAGTTTTTTCATGATTTTCTCCTAAATTGTTCTTCTGATTAGACTTTGATTATAATTTAATTCATTTTTCATTATTATTTTTTGTCAATTTTTATGCTTTTCAAAATTGTTAGCCTATAATTGTAAGATAATTGCATAAATATATATGATGATAAATAAAAGTAATAAAATTTGACACTCGGTTTCAAGCCTTAAAATTTTCACAAATTAACCGTTATTTATTGTAAATTATTTAGGAGTTTTCATGCCATTTATTTCTAATACTGATAAGCAACGTACACAGATGCTGGAAGAGATAGGCGTCACTTCCTTTCAGGATCTACTTAAGGGTATTCCCGAAGACCTGATCCTCACAGATTCACTTACGCTGGACAAACCTTTGTCAGAAATTGAAGTAACCAGAAAGGTGAAAGAGCTTGCTTCAAGAAACATAAATACTTCTGAAGTTGTATCTTTCCTCGGGGCAGGTATTTATGACCATTTTATTCCTGCAGCCGTAGGATACGTTATTGGGCGTCCTGAGTTCTATTCTGCTTACACACCCTATCAGGCAGAAGTGAGTCAGGGGACACTTCAGTTTATCTATGAATATCAAACATTGATATGTGAATTAACGGGTATGGATGCATCTAATGCTTCGATGTACGATGGCGCAACCGCTTGTGCAGAAGCACTTTTACTCGCTCTCAGGCATAACAAAAAGAAGAAAGTTATCATCTCAAGTTTACTGCACCCCCATTTCAAAGAAGTGATAGAAACATATATTACACCCCTCGGACCTGAAATTATATATATTCCCCAAAAAAACGGTAGGATTGATCTTGAAATGCTTCAAAAAGAAATATCCGATGATGTCTCTGTAGTATTGATTCCTTCGCCGAATTTTCTTGGGGTGATCGAAGATCTTGGCTCAATCGAACCGATACTACATGAGAATAAACGTGCATTGTTCATTGTTTCAACAGACCCTCTTTCGCTTATGTTATTCAATCCCCCCGGAAAGTATCACGCTGATATTGTTGTAGGAGAAGGACAGGTGCTGGGTAACAAACAAAATCTGGGTGGACCTCTTTTTGGATTTTTTGCAGTTGACCATAAGCTTATCAGAAAAATGCCGGGAAGGATTGTTGGCGCTACAGTCGATACGAATGGACAGAAAGGGTATGTGCTTACATTGCAGGCTCGTGAACAGCATATCAGAAGAGATAAAGCAACTTCAAATATCTGCACAAACCAATCACTCTGTGCCCTAGCAGCAACAGTCTATATGGTGTTGATGGGCAAACAGGGTTTACGTGAAGTAGCAGAACAATCAACAATCAAAGCTCATTATCTCTTTGATCGAATTTGTAGAATTGACGGTTTTGATTCTGTAAACAACTCTCCATTTTTCAAGGAATTCGCAGTAAAGACTCCAATTCCCCCATCAGATATACTATCAAAGCTTGAAAAGAAAGGGTATTTCGCAGGTGTGGATATATCAAAATATGGCTATGAAGATCAGCTTCTTATTGCAGTCACAGAAAAAAGAACTAAAGCGGAACTAGATTCATTTGCCGATGAACTTGAAAATATTGGCAAGGAGGTGTAATATGGCGACAAAAACTATATTTGAAAAAAGTGTGACTGACAGAAAGGGCTATACGCTTCCTGACTGTGAAATTAAGAAGAAAATCGATTCTCTTTTCTCTGCATCATTACTCAGAAAGGACATGCCACGAATTCCTGAGGTGAGTGAACTTGATACGCTTCGTCATTATATTGAGATCTCCAACAAGAACCATTTTATTGAAAAGGGTTTTTATCCACTCGGCTCCTGCACCATGAAGTATAATCCTAAGATCAACGACATCGTCACTATACTGGAAGGATTTACTGATATTCATCCACTGCAGCCAGAAGATACGATACAGGGAGCGCTAGAGATAATATTTGATTTACAGAACGATCTAAGAGAAATTTCTGGAATGGCAGAAGTTTCACTTCAACCCGTAGCTGGAGCTCATGGTGAATTTACCGGCGTGAACATAATCTACAATTACCACAAAAACAAAGGGCAAAATCGAACAAAGATTATTATGCCTGATTCCTCACACGGGACGAATCCCGCAACCTCGGCACTGCATGGTATGGAAGTAGTTGAGATAAAATCCAATGTGCAAGGAAAAGTCGACATTGAAGCACTCAAGGAAATTTTGGATAAAAATGTCGCCGGATTCATGCTTACCAACCCGAACACACTTGGTGTTTTTGAAACTGACGTGATAAAAATTGCTGAGCTTATCCACTCGGTTGATGGTTTGATGTATATGGATGGGGCTAACCTTAATGCAATGCTTGGATATATCAGACCTGGAAATATGGGTTTTGATATTGTGCACTTCAATCTTCATAAGACCTTTTCTACTCCACATGGAGGTGGCGGACCCGGGTCTGGAGGTATCGGAGTAAGTGCCAGGGTTGCGGATTACCTTCCCGTGCCAATAGTAAGGGAAAATGATAATAGATTCTATCTTGACTATGATCTAAAACACACGATTGGGAGAGTGCACTCCTTCTTCGGAAACTTTGCGGTAATGGTTCGAGCATATATCTATATAAAGATGCTTGGTTCAGATGGACTACGAAGAGTCGCAGAGAACGCAGTCATCAATGCGAACTATCTGATGAAGAAATTACTTCCTATATACCCTGTCCCCTACCAGAGTAATATTATGCATGAATTCGTCGCCTGCGGAGAGAAGTTCAAAGACCACAACGTGAAAACACTCGATATTGCCAAGCGCCTTCTCGACTACGGATATCACTCTCCTACGATCTATTTCCCCCTAATCGTTCACGAGGCATTGATGATCGAGCCAACAGAAACAGAAAGCATGGAAACACTTGATAGCTTTGCTCGCGTGATGCTGAAGATCGCAGAGGAGGCGAAACATGATCCTGATTTTTTGATAAATGCTCCTCAAAATACTCCGGTTACCAGACTTGATGAAACGAATGCAATTAAAAATCTAAATATAAAATATACCTTTGATGAATAATTATGAAATATAAGATTAATACCCAGAAATGTGATGTGTGTACATGTTGTGCATCGGTATGCCCCCAGGATGCGATACGTGTAACCGAACAGTATGCTTATATAATTCCTGAACTTTGCATAGGATGTGGATACTGCATGATCGTGTGCCCAATTTCAGCTATAGATGAGGTGCAAGATGATTAAAGATTTCTATGATATTGTTGTAGTTGGTAGCGGACCGGCAGGAGCTATGACAGCATTATATGCAGCAAAGAATGGGGCATCAGTTCTGATCCTCGAAAGGGATCGAGAGGTAGGAATTCCAGTACGATGTGCCGAGGGTATTTCTCATCGAGGTTTGACCAGATTCTTTGATCCTGACGAACGATGGATTGCACGGAGAATCGATGGTGCAAAACTCTATGCACCAAATGGTAAGTACTGCACAATGACCGCAGGAGCAGTTGGCAGAGGATTTATTCTCGAACGAAGACTTTTTGATGCGTTCTTATGTGAACAAGCGGTCAAAGAGGGTGCAGAAATTATCACAAAGGCTGATGTGTACGATCTTCTTTTTGAGAATGAGAAAATTGCAGGAGTCAAATTCACGTATCTTAGCGAGGAAAAAATCGTACGATCACACATTGTCGTTGGTGCGGATGGTCCAGAATCAAGGATAGGAAAACTCGCAGGTTTAACTACAAATCTAAAGCTTGAAGATATAGAATCTGGTGTACAGTATCTCATAACCGATATAGACATCGATGGGAAATTTACTCATTTCTACTTCAGCAACGAGGTCGCGCCCGGTGGCTATGTATGGGTATTTCCCAAAAGTGATCGTTCAGCAAATGTTGGTATTGGTATTAGGCAGGATAAAACCGATGGAAAGAATGCACAAGCATATCTCGACACATTCGTCGAGAAGCATTTCCCGGGGCGCAAGACTATCGCTTTTGTTGCCGGTGCAGTTCCTACTGCAATGACATTGCCTGAGATCACCAGAGATAACTTCATGCTTGTGGGGGACGCTGCACGCCAGGTCAATCCGGTCACCGGTGGCGGATTGAGTAATATTGTCGTCGCTGGATATATCGCAGGAACTGTTGCTGCCGAAGCGGTGAAGAAAAACGATTTCTCAGATAAATACCTGAAAAAATATCACAAGCAGTGGATGAAGGAGAAGGGGAATCATCAAAAAGTGCATTACAAGCTCAAACAGGTGTTCTTTGATTTTTCTGATGAAGAACTTAATGAGATCGTCGGACTCCTTGCAGAAATTCCTGAGGACAAGCTCACGCTCTATCAGCTATTTAGAACAGCAGTACGAAATAAGCCTTCTCTTCTTAAAGAATTAATAAAGATTTATCTCTGATTTATATTTGACATAAAAATCAAAGTCTGATTTTGTCGTTATCAATAGGGGTGCTCTTGTGAGCTGAGAACATACCCTCGAACCTGATCCAGATAATGCTGGCGTAGGAAAAGTTCACCGAGCATCCTTTGATGGTCGTTTTTTTTTATTTAGAAGGAAACATGAAGAGAAAATTATTTGATATTGGATTATATTTCATCATCGATGGGATGTATACAAAGAAATTTGAGTACTATACCGATATGGCGGTTCATAACCACGTTAGTATCATACAATATAGAGACAAAGATGCAGCTATCCCGGATATGATAGAGAATTCGAAGAAAATGAAAGCTATTACGAAGAATACTTCAACTACATTGATTATTAACGATATCCTTGAAGTTGCAGAAAAATCAGATGCTGATGGTATTCATGTGGGACAAAGCGATGATCATTATACTTCGGTAAAAAACCACTTTCCCGATAAGATCATCGGTGTAAGTACCATGACTCTTGAGGAATCATTGGAAGCACAAAACCTCGGGGCTGATTATCTGGGCGTAGGACCTGTCTTTGTAACTCAGACCAAACCGGATACTCCCCCACCAATTGGATTGAAAAGACTTAAAGAGATCGTAGAATTTACAAATATTCCGATAGTTGCAATTGGTGGAATTAATAAAGACAACCTTGTTTCAGTTCTGGAAACGGGAGTGCACGGAGTCGCTATCATCTCCGCCATCTTGACCGCTTTGAATCCAGAGAAAGAAATTCAAGCTATTCAGCAGATCATAGCCCACTATAATGAGAAAAGAGGAAAACATGAATGAGATAACCTTACCAGTATTTCAATTAGTTAAGAAAATCAGAAAGGAAAAACCCCTTGTTCACCATATTACTAATTGGGTTACCATTGCCGACTGTGCGAATATCACGCGGCTGATGGGAGGACTTCCCATTATGGCACACGCTGCGCAAGAGGTTGCTGATATGGTGAACCTTTCGAATGCACTTGTTCTAAATATCGGCACGCTTACTTCAGAACTTATAGCATCAATGAAGATTGCTGCGCAGGCTGCAAATAAAAAAAGAATTCCAGTCATCCTTGATGCAGTTGGTGTGGGAGCAACACCGTTTAGGGATAAAAAAGCCTTCGAACTTCTCGAAGAGTGTCATATAGATGTAGTTAAGGGAAATGTATCAGAAATTAGTAAACTTGCAGGTGAAGACGTTGTGACTAAAGGGGTAGAAGCTACCGATGTACAACTCGACCTTGTTCAGGTCGTCCAGAAGTTGTCGCAAGAAAGGAATGCAACAGTTGTCATAACTGCTCCTGAAGACATAATTGCGAACAATGCTGAAGTGTATATTGTAAAAAATGGTGATCCCTTGATGGGCACAATCGTGGGAACAGGATGTATGGCTGCATCTATCTTAGGATGTTTTTGCGCGGTTGAGCAGGATTTCGGAAAAGCTTCCGCAGCTGCTTTATCTGCCTATGGTATTGCTGCAGAAATTGCTGCAAAAGAAGCACGAACTCCTTTCAAGTTCAAAGAAAAATTCTTTGACGAAGTATTTAAACTTGCAGAAGTATCCGATTGGATGCAGAAAATTACTTCTGTATAGCACAGTAAGACGATGGATCAAATATAATTATATATGTAAGAAGGCATGATGACTTTATTAGAACAAGCGAAGAATGGGCACATTACCGATGCGATACAAATTGTCGCGGAACAGGAGAAATGTGATCCTGAATGGCTACGAAAAGAGATCGCTGAAGGGCGTATAGTAATCCCCCAGAATATCAATCATTCATTTGAGCCAATGGGAATTGGAAATAAACTCAGAGTTAAGATCAATGCAAATATCGGAACTTCACCAGATCATTATGATCTTGATGAAGAGCTCGAAAAGCTGAAGGTGGCAGTTGCGTATGGGGCAGATAGTGTTATGGACCTATCCACTGGTGGTGATCTATCTGCTATTAGAAAGGCATTACTCGAACAGTCCCCTGTAATGGTTGGTACAGTTCCGATCTACCAGGTGGCGGCAGAACTTCTCGATAAAGAAAAGGACATTGCTGAGATGACAGTCGATCATCTTTTCGAGTCAATTGAAAAACAGTGCAGAGAAGGAGTTGATTACATTACGGCACATTGCGGTGTCACCCAGAAGGCGGTTGATGCTTTGAAAATACAACCTCGTTTACTCGGTGTAGTTAGCCGAGGTGGTTCTCTTCTCATGAAATGGATGAGAATACACCAAAAGGAAAATCCGTTATATGAACATTACGATCGATTACTTGATATTGCATATACCTATGATGTCACCCTCAGTCTTGGAGATGGTTTACGCCCGGGTTGTCTCGCAGACGCCACAGATGCAGGTCAGATACAGGAGCTTATTACGCTTGGAGAACTTCAACAGAGAGCGCTCGAGAGAAATGTGCAATCCATGATCGAAGGACCAGGGCATGTTCCATTGAACCAGATCGAAGCAAATATGCGTATTCAGAAAACCCTTTGTCATGGAGCGCCTTTCTATGTACTCGGACCCATAACTACTGACATAGCACCGGGATATGATCATATAACAAGTGCGATAGGTGGAACTCTGGCTGCATATTATGGCGCTAATTTTCTTTGCTATGTAACTCCGTCGGAGCATCTATGTTTACCCAATATTGATGATGTGCGCGAAGGTGTGGTTGCAGCAAAGATCGCTGCACATTCTGCAGATATTGCACTTGGCATTCCCGGAAGCATGGAAAGGGATAATAGAATATCTGAATGCAGAAGTACATTGAATTGGGACGAACTGTACGAAACTGCGCTTGATCCGATACTTGCTAAGAAACGCAGAAATGATAGTGAAGATTTTTCTGAGGATGTATGTACCATGTGCGGAAAACTGTGTGCAATTAAGACGTTGAAAAATTAGGAAGTTGGAAAGTTAGAAAGTTAGAAGGTTGAAAGTTTAAATCTCAAAAGTTAGAATGTTAGTATATTTATATCTTTTTTTCTTAGATAATAATAAACGGAAGGCAATAAAATGAGTACATTTAAGAGTATAGAAGAAATTAATGTGTGGAAAGAAGCGGTGGAATACGCGGTAAAAATATATAAAATAACTAACCTCGGTTCTTTTAAATACGATTATTCATTAAAAGACCAGCTTCGAAGAAGCGCTATATCAATATCCTCAAATATCGCAGAAGGATTCGAAAGAGAAACTATAAGAGAGTTTATTAGATATTTATATATTGCAAAGGGATCGTGTGGTGAATCGAGATCTCAACTATACCTTTCTCAGAAAAAAAACTTTTTACCAGATTTAGATTTCGATTCACTATATACAACATCGAAAAAGCTATCAGGACAAATTCAATCATTGATAAACTATTTCAAAACAACACTATGAAAGAAACCTCAAAACTTTCAAACCTTTTAGCCTCTCAACATAATTGTATAACAATCGCTGCAAGTGATACTTCAGGTGGAGCAGGGATTCAACGAGATCTGAAAACCTTTCATGATATTGGAACAAAAGGATTGTCTGTTATTACTGGTATTACTGCCCAGACAGATAATAAGGTTTATTTTGCAGAAGCACTTGATGAGACGATAGTGGATATCCAATGTAACACACTCTTTAAGAATTATAACATTTCTGCAGTTAAAATAGGCGTTGTATTCAATCGTACTATTATGGATACAATTACTCATTATCTTGATAATTATATGGTTGATCATGTGGTTATCGATCCGGTATTACATGCGAGTGATGATTATTCCTTTCTCAATGAAAAGGATTTTATTCACATGAGAGATACATTCCTCAAAAAAGCAACACTCATCACTCCAAATGTTCCTGAACTTCAACGACTAAGTGATATGCTCCTGCGAAATGAGAAAGATTTGATCAAGGCTGCGCAATTTCTTTCCAAGAAGTATGATGCATACGTGTTTGCAAAGGGTGGACATCTATTTAATAATGATGAAGTTACGGATTACCTTGTAAAAGGAGATTCAGTCGAACGGTTTTCTTATACTAATATTCATGTTTCACAATTTCACGGGACAGGATGCCTGATATCCTCTGCCATTACTGCATATCTGGCGCTTAGATATCAGAAGAAAGAAGCTATCAAGAAAGCAAAGGATTATTTTTATACCACTATACATATAGATGCGTAACGAATTGCTCGCAAGTAATTTTTTAGAACTTATTTATCAAAGTTTTTTATTGACATCAAATCAAAGACATTAATTATCTTTTTAAATTTTGGAGTGTCTCATGAAAAAAATATTTATATTGATGGTAATACTCATAGTTTTACTTCCTCTTTTTTCGTATACAAAGACCATCATAGATGAAATTTATCTGCTTTCTGTTGACGGAGCTATTGGACCACCTATTGCTAATTATCTTAAGGACAGGATCGATAATGCAGAACGCGATAATGCTGCGGTATTGATCGAGATAAACACACCTGGTGGGCTGGACACCTCAACGAGAGAGATAATTAGAAAGATCATGAATGCAGATGTTCCTGTTATCGGCTATGTCACACCAGAAGGATCTCGCGCAGCTTCCGCCGGAGCGATCATCATGCTTTCATGTGATATTACTGCAATGACACCTACATCGAGCATAGGTGCTGCACATCCAGTTTCCATGGGAGCAAAGATAGATTCGACTATGGAGAAAAAGGTTGTTAATGACATGCTTTCCTTTGTCTCATCTATCGCGAAAAAAACAGGACGTAACGAAGATATTGCTAAGCAAATGGTTGCAGAAAGTGCCTCTCTGAGTGCAGAAGAAGCCCTTGAAGTTAGTATCATAGAGTATGTGACATCCTCTCGTAGAGAACTCTTCACTATGATCGATTCAACAGTTATCAGAAAAAATGATCAGGAATTTTTACTTCTCACTCAAGACCCTACTATCATCCCTCAAAAGATGAATTTCATTGAACGTTTTTTATCATATATTACCAATCCAAATATAGCCTATATTCTCCTCATGCTTGGTATCTATGGCATTCTCGCAGAATTTTCATCTCCAGGAATTGGTTTTGCAGGAGTCTTTGGTGCAATCTCATTACTTCTTGCGTTCTTTGCTCTCTCCAATCTACCTGTTAATATTGTAGGACTTCTTCTTATAGCAGTTGGTTTTATTTTGATCCTATTAGAATTGCAGGTTCAGTCGTCTGGAATCTTAGGCATAGGAGGTGTCGTGGCTATTGTATTAGGCTCATTGATGCTCATACAATCTAAAGCTTCATTTCTTAAGATATCCGTTTCCCTTATCATTGGAGTGAGCATTTTCACTGTGCTATTTTTCTTGCTTTTACTTACGCTTGTGGTTAGAGTTCACAAAGGAAAAGTAACCACTGGAAGAGAGGGTGAAATAGGAATGAAAGGAATTACAAAGACCATACTAAATCCCGAAGGTCAGGTCTTTGTGCGAGGTGAACTCTGGAATGCAATCTCTATCGAAGGTAATATAAAAAAGAATGAATCGATCGAAGTTGAAAGAATACAAAATCTTACATTGTATGTAAAAAAGGCTGGTGATAATTCTCAAAATTCTTGACTAATGATTGATTATCCAACTTTTTTCAGATAAATTATCTTACCCTTAAGGAGACTACATGAAAAAAATTCTTCCAATTATGATGATTATTATTATCATCCTACTTGTGGCATGTGAGAGTATGTACATGCGAACTGCCAAATTAGCGATTCGAGATGAGGACAATCCAGACAAAGCGATCGAAAATTTGAAAATGGAAATTCAGCAGAATCCAAATAATGCTGAGGCATATCTCTTCTTATCCAAGATATATGGACAATATAAGGAAGATTATTATCAAGCATATTTGTATGCAAAAAAAGCGCTTGAGCTTGATCCATCTAAAGAGAAAGAAGTGAACCTGATCTTTGTCACCACGTGGGGACAACTTCATAATAGAGGGCTTGAAGAATTGAAAGAAGAGAACTTTTCTGATGCAATACGAACCTTTACTCAGGCTCACGAGATAGCTCCAGATAGTATGCTGACTTTCGAACTTCTTGGAGATACCTATGTAAGGGCAGACTCAATTGACAAGGCGCTGGATGTCTATTTGCAGATCTATGATAGGGACCCAGAGAACACCTTTGCACTCAACAGGATAGCAACCACCTATTATAATCAGGAAGAGTTTGATAATGCAATAAAATATTTCCTTGTATTGCATGAGCTTGAACCCGATAATTCCGACTGGTTGTATAACCTATGGGTTGCAGAGATAAGAAATAAAAATCCAGAAAAAGCGGTCGAATATGCCAAAAAAGCTGTGGCAATCGATCCTACTAATAAAGATCTTTTGTATAATATCGCAGACACACAATTTAACAATAAAAATTATGAAGAAGCTGCTAAATACTACAAAAAAGTAATAGCTGTTGATTCGACTGAACTTGAAGCGCTGAAGTATGTGTGCTACTGTTTGAGTAACACAAAGAACTATGAAGAACTTGTAATCTATGCTCAAATGTGGCTTGATGTCAATCCAGATAGCACCGAAGCACAGCAGTTCCTAAATCTCGCAAGACAAATGTTGAATAAATAAAAAAAGATGCATCAGCATCAAAAAAACATATAAGGGGGCAACATGAAAGTAATTGCTTGGATTTGTGGACTCCTCGCAGCACTTATGGTGTTATTCGCACTGATCATGGGTTTATTCAATGTTATTCCATTTCTTGGTGTTTCTAGATCTATCAACTTCATTCACTTTGCTAATACCCTTCTTCTTTTTACTATTGCTGCATTACTATGTGATAAAAAGAAGGAGTAGCTCTGACGTAGATGCCTGTAAAAGCAATTCTTTTTGATCTCGATGGTGTGATTGTCGATACACTTCATTTTCACTTCCTTGCCTGGCAGGAAATGTTTAACAGATGGGGCGGTGAGGTTCGCGAACTCACCGTCCTCATTCATGAGGGAAGAAGTTCACGAGAAATCCTTCCAATCCTTATCAAAGAAGCGGGTATAGAAATACCGGAAGAGCAACGACACGATTTTATCGAAACCAAACGTGCGTACTACCGCTCAATAGTCGATGTACAATTCTATCCCGGGGCAAAAGCAGTTCTAAAAAAATTAAACAAAGAGGGATACCGTCTTGCACTCGTAACCGCTTGTGCAAAAAAGAATATGAACCATGCACTTTCGGAGAACGAACTCAAATTATTCGATGTTATCATAACCGGTGATGATATCCCGCGTGCCAAACCCAATCCCGATCCGTATGATATTACACGAAAAAAGTTAGGATTGGAAAGAGATGAATGTCTTGTTGTGGAAAATGCCCCTCTTGGTATTGAATCAGGGAAAAATGCAGGGTTAAAAGTGGCAGCAATCGCAACCACACTTCCAAGAGAATATCTTAAAGGAGCGGATTATTATTTGGAAACATTAGAGGATATAGTTAGCATTTTATCCAAAAATATTTCATGATTAACAACTGAAAATTCATAACAAACCAATAGTTCCTTTAGACCTATTTTTTAGATATTTTCTTCATATCAGGTATTCGAAATAACCTAGTCTATCGTCTTCTGTACATCCACGTCTTGTTTAAGATTAACCAGCTCATACAATTTAAGTGGCTCTCCTTTACCACGAAGCGTTTTGGAATCAAGATAGCGTGCCTCTACTTTATCTTTTACCGCTTCATAGGTCGTTTCACTTATGATGATGTGGTTTTCTGTTTCGTATATCTTGTTCATGGGCTCGATACGAGCGCCTGTGTTGATCGTATCCCCTATTGCAGTATAGTCAAAGATCTGCTCTGAACCAAGATTTCCAACCAGCGCTGAACCTGTGTGAATTCCTATTCCGAACTGTACACAATCCTTACCCTCTTTTGTCCATTTCTCCTGTAGATTCTTTAATCTCTCAGCCATGATTAATGCTGTTTTACACGCATTATACGCATGCATCTCATAATAATACGGCACGCCAAACAGTGCCATGATCGCATCACCGACAAATTTGTCTACGGTACCGCTGTTCTCTTTTATCACATCCACCATCTCTGTAAGATATTCCCTAAGAATTTCAACTACCTCTTTCGTGTCATGCTGTTCTGTATAAGTAGTGAAAGAGCGAAGATCAGAGAAAAGTACAGTAAGTTCCTGCACCTGTCCGCCAAATTTTAAACGTTTGGGATCTTTCACTATCAGATCAACGATGTCCTTTGCCACATATTGCTGGAACGCTTTCTTAATAAAAAGCTTCTCTTTTCGTCCGACATAATACTGCATGACCAAATTTCCAAGAAAAGAGATCATGATCGCTGTGGGTACTTCTGTGATATGAATTATTATCTGCTTACTCGAAAACATAAAATATACAAATACAATATATGTAATTATAAGCAAAACACCTATGACAGCATTAATTGTTGGTTTAAAAAAATTAAAGATAAGATTGATGAAAAAAACACAAAAAAGTAATCCAATAATAAAATAAAGATAAGGAATAGATTGTAGATACTGTGACTGCAGAACCATTTCTATGAAATTCGCATGGATCTCCACTCCCGGAGTCAAACCATGCCCTCGTTTGGGATTATAAAAGGGTGTGGGGAAGAGGTCATGCAACTCTTCTGCAGTTGCCCCTATAAGGACAATTTTATCTTTGAAGACGTCCCCCTTTTTTAGGTCCTCAAAGAGATTCATTTCAATTCCATACTTCTTCTCCGAAATTACCTGAAACGTGCTATCGTCTATTACTGTATCAACGTGATAATAGGTAAAGGTGTGTGCTGGTCCATAATAATTTAGAAACACCGTATTGCCTGAAGATTTGGGCATGATATAAGATCCTATACCGAATTTATCAATTGAATTGAAAAAATTAACTGACTCGTCTCTTTTTTCTTCCAGGAACATCTGAATTCCTTTTACACCGATTGTATAATACTGTTTTTGAGCATAGGTTGAGAAAAGGGTATAGTGCCGTACAAATCCATCTTGATCTTGAGATATACCCACCAGCCCCCAGGGAATATCCCTACTTGTGATTTCTCCAATTGGAGGAAGGATTCTTCTTTCTATTGCCCGACCAGTACGTTTTTCGATAAACTTACCTGCAAAGATCACATTGCCATATTTCGCAGCAGCAATTGCTAGCGGAACATCCTCTGCTGGTTGAGTGGCTTCGGTAATTTCAATATCGAAGACGATAACCGCTGCACCTGCTTCGTTAAGATTTTCAATTACCTTTGCCCAGTAACTGCGAGGAAAGGGGTATAACCCAAGCTCTTCGAATGCTTCATCACTGACATCTACAATCACCACATCTCCAGAAATTTCCTGTGAACCCCGAAGGTTAAAATTCGTGTCTATCCAGAGTAGTTCGAGACTTTTGTAAATTCGCGTAACTGAAAGCAAAACCGAAACAACGAACACAAAAATTGAAAAAATGATGATAAAACGAAATTTAATTTTTTTCATTGTATACCTTTTTAGAATATTTTAGCAACGAACTCTAACGAACCACAATGTAATATCATTATTATTAGTCTTTGTTCGTTTTGCTTGCTATGGCGTATACGTCGGATGACGGAGAAGACAGGTTCGTTGCGAACTCTTTTTCGACTAACTTTCTGATAAGCTCTTTAAAGGAGATCCCCACCGCGTTTGCGGCCATGGGAACCAGACTCAACGAAGTCATACCCGGGAGAGTATTGACTTCTAAAAAATAGAATTGCTTACCATCATATCGAAAATCTATCCGTGCATAATCAGAACAACCAAATTCCTGATAGATCTGCGTTGCATAATTTTGGACTCTCTCAGCTTCCTTTTCAGAAAGCTTCGCAGGCGTTTCATACACAGTGCAATTCTCGGTATATTTATGTTCATAATCATAGAATCCATTCTTCGGTTTGATTTCGACTACTGGAAGTGCCCTATTCCCAAGTATTGCAACGGTGATCTCCCTGCCCGGAATATATTGTTCGATTATGACGTCAGTATCAATTGAAAAGGCATATTCGACCGCTGGAATTAGATCATTCTTATTATCCAAAATAGTGACACCAACCGACGAACCCGAGGCATTCGGTTTAACCACAATATCATTACCAAGTCGCGCAGCTGCATAGTTCCAGGAGGGCATATCCATACCTTCCCTTAAATAAATCGCTTGTGGCACAGGAATCCTTAGATTTTGTGCAAGTAGTTTTGAGATTTTCTTATTCATTGAAATGTAGCTGGATTCAGAATTCGAACCAACATACGGAATTCCTGCAAGCTCAAATAATTTTTGAAAGGTTCCATCTTCACCATCTCCACCGTGTAAGCCGATGAATACAATATCGATATTCAAACTTTTAATGTACTCAACAAGTTTCATATAATCGAATAAATTGTGAGTAACAAAATCTATTGGATCAACTGTGATCACTTTTTTACTGAGACCATGGAGTGCTTTCTCGATTGCTTCGCATGTATGGATCGAGACGTCCCGTTCTTCTGAGGTTCCGCCTTTGAGGAGGGCTATCTTATTATTCATAGGTTTAATAAATTATTGTTCTTAAGCAGTCTACCAATAGATTTTTCGTCAGCAACATCCTAAATACTTTTGTAGAGCGGATATCCGTGATGGGATGTATCTCTTTTGCAAGAATTTTCTTTGCCTCTTCGATTGTGATATCCGTGATTTTGTTATCTGTAAGAAAATCCTCTGTTTTAGTTAATCTCTGCACCGTTGGAGAAACGCTTCCGGCAGCAAAGCGAATATCCAGCACTTCATTATTTTCTATATTCGCAAGGCATGACAGAGAAGCTTTCGTGATAGTCATTGCATTGCGCTGTCCCACTTTACGGAAGTAGTATTTCATCTTTTCTGAAGGAATTGGAATATTTATCTTTGTGATAAATTCTCCATTCTCCAATGTATTTGTACAGGGACCACAGAAATACTCTGAGAGTGGAATATTTCTTTCACTTTTTGCTTCTGGAGAATAAATTTGAAGGGACGCTCCCAAAACAACAAGTGGTGTGATCGTATCCCCTGCAGGAGAGGCGTTGCCGACATTTCCACCGATCGTTGCTCTGTTCCGCACCTGAATAGAAGCCATTGTTTTTATTGCATCGACAAGGATGGGAATTTTTGCTTGCACTTCTTGTGAGTAGAGGATCTCATTAAGAGTGCTCGCAGCACCAATCGTCACATGCTTTTCATCAGCTTCAATCCCAAAGCATACTTCAAGATGCGAAATATCTATGATGATAGAATCTTCTAATGAAAATCTATCGATCATCAAGTCGGTTCCACCGGCAAAAATGAGGAATTTCATTTCTTTATTATCATTAAAGAATGTGTGATATTCTTCTAAATTTTTCGGGGAGAAACTCTGCATCTTATCCATAGAATTTCTCCGGAATTTCAAGATTCATTGCGTGCAATTCTTTAATCGCAGCGATGATTTTCTCAAAACCAGTACATCTGCAAATATTCCCGGCAAAAGCATCTTTGATCTCATCATCAGTGACATTTCTATTAGAATATTCACGCAGGAAGTTGATCGTGGACATGACAAATCCAGGCGTGCAAAAACCGCATTGAACTGCGCCGTTATCTGCATAGGATTTCTGAATTTTCTTAAAAAAATCAAAGTTCCGAAGTCCATCGATCGTAACGATATGAGCTCCATCGAGATGCATAGCCGGTACAAGGCAGGAATTGACTAATTTGTTATTCATAAAGACCGTACAGGCACCACACTCGCCTTCTCCGCAGCCTTCTTTTGTGCCAGTGAGATGGAGTTCATCTCTCAGGATATCGAGCAGTCTGTCGAGAGGGTCGGCTTCGATCTCTCTCTTTTTTCCATTCACAAAGAAATTAATAATCATAATTTTTATTGTGTATCATTGTTGCGATTACTTCGGGTGTTAACGGGATCTTCTTAACGGATTTCTTCAACGCAAAACTCACGGCAGAAGCAACCGCAGGGGCTGCACCAACGAGTGGAAGTTCGCCCAAAGCTTTTGCACCAAAGGGTCCATTGAAATATTCATCCTCGATAATATCTACAAAAATCTCAGGAATATCTTTAATGGTTGGAATGATGTAATCACGGAATCCCCGATTCTGAATCTCTCCATCTTTGATCCGTATCTCTTCGTATATACCATAGCCAATACCCTGCAGCACACCACCCTGGATCTGTCCTTCACTCTGCTGGTGATTAATTGCTTTCCCCACATCGTGTGCAGTATAAAATTTCTTCACCTCGACTTGATAGGAAGTGAGATCGATCTCCACCTCAGCGACATTTGCTGACCAGGAATACACAGGATACCCATAGCCCCTGTAGGTCTTCTCATCGAAAGTTATAAAATCTGGGTGTTTGTATCGTGTGCTGACACGTATGCTTCCATTATTTTCTATATAAGTTATGGCTTTTTGTTTAAATTCGTCAGTAGTATGATCTCTTGCAGAGAGATGTAATGTATCCAAAATTTTATCACAATTATCGACTAAAAGTTTCCCGACGACCATGGTGCTGCGAGAGGCCACAGTCGGTCCGCTATTTGGTACTTTACCGGTATTTTTTTCTTCAATAATAATATCTTCGAATGGTATATTCAACCTCTTGGATACAATTATTTTATACGCAGTATCGACTCCCTGTCCCATTTCGGTATTTGCAGTTTTGATAACAACTTTACCCTCGGGGAGTACTTCCATTTCAGCGATTGCCTTTATTGTATTTTCTCCTACCCCGGTAAATCCTGCACCATGTGCTGCAAGAGAAACACCAATGCCCTTGAGTTTGTTGTGTGAAGTCTTATTATAATCAGAAAATTTTTCCAGTTTTTCAAAATATTTCGATGTAATGAGCACTTTCTCGATACATTGGGGTAAACCAAAACTGTAGTCAATTGGCTGCCCGGTTGGTAACACGTCTCCAAGAGAGAGCAGGTTCCTTTTTTTAATGTCCCAAACAGGTACTGATAGCGTATGGGCAATTCTCTCTATAAGCATTTCGGTCGCAAAAAGTGCTTGGGGACCACCGAATCCACGGAACGCACCACAGGGTGGTATATTTGTTTTGACTGCGCTGCCATGAATAAAGACATTGGACAAGCGATAACACCCGAAAGATGTTAGTACAGCCCGTGCAAGCACCACAGGACTTAAAGTGGTATAGGCACCGCTGTCGAGTAAGATATCGACTTTCAATCCTTTAATGCTTCCGTCATTATCTACTGCTGCTTTCATGTGAATTTTCGAAGGATGTCGTTTAGTTGTATAACGAATATCCTCTTCCCTATCAAAACTGAGCATGACAGGTTTTTGTGCTTTTCGGGCAAGCAGGGCAACATGTCCACAAATCGATGAGGGGAAATCTTCCTTTCCACCAAATGCACCGCCAGTCATTATTTGTGTCACATCGACTATTGTCTCGGTGTTCTTGAAGAGCTCGTTCATTGCATTTTGTACATAAAACGGGCACTGCATTGAACCTTTGATATGAATAGTGTGCCCATCCGGTATAGCGACAACACATTGAGGTTCTATATATACATGCTCCTGAAAATCGGTTTCATAGGTTTCATCAATTATGTGTTCAGCAGCTCCCGCAGCTTTCTCGAAGTTTCCGTCAACAAGTGTTATGTCTGCAAAAATATCCTTTTCTTTATTTCGTGCGAGAGTTTTTTCTATAGTAAACGATGTCCTTAACTCTTCATAGATTATCGCGATATGTTTTTCTGCTTCCCTGAGGATCTTCTTTTTCTCTGCAGCGATCAGTACAATTGGTTCTCCAATATAATTCACAGTCCCATGCGCAAGATAGGGCATATCATTTTTGATGATTGCGACATAATTATTTGGTACATCCTTAGCAGTAATGATCGTAATGGGTTCCCAATCATAATCCTCATCAAAATTGATCGAATCAATCTTTGCATGTGCGCGAGTTGATCTGATAGTCTTAGCATACAGAAGATTATCTATATGTAAATCCCGAACGTACTTCTCTTCTCCGGATATCTTGGTTGCAGCATCAATGCGTATTTCGCTTATGTTTTTCATGTAATAATACTCAAGTGTTGTGCAGGTCTTTCATTATCAATTGCCATAATTTCTGCAGCAATGCTTATCGCTATCTCCGCGGGTGATGATCCGCCGATATCAACACCTATTGGAGAGTATAGATTAGAAAGATCAGGATCTTTCAACTCTTTCTTAAGCTTGTTCACAGTACTCATCACCTTTTTCTTTGAACCGATCATGCCAATATATTTTACTTTTATACTATTCTCCAGTAAACCTTTCATGATTTCATAATCATGCGCATGCCCGTGAGTAACTATGACGATAAAAGAACCCTTCTCCGGATGAAATTTCTTCAAAAACGAATTATATTCAGCATACACTACCTCATCAGCATGAGCATGAAAAGTTTTTGATGCAAACTCTCTTCGGTTGTCAATAATTATTATTGAATATTTTTCTTTCGGGATTACTTTCTCCAACGCCTGGCTGACATGTCCGCCACCGAAAATATAGATTTTTTTTCTGGGGATGGTCACTTCAAAAAAGACTGTGGCACTCCCACCACAGATCATACCGGTATTTTGGGTATCCTGTTCTGAGGCATCAGACAGATCGTAAATTTTCGAAAAATTTGCTGCAGTATCAAATGCAGAGAGACATTCCCGAATTACCATTTTTTCAAGATTACCCCCGCCAACTGTACCGGTTGTTTTTCCATCTGATTCAACAAGGATCTTCGCTCCGATCTTTGCCGGCGTTGATCCATCAGCCTGGATAACTGTCGCTGTCACATATGAGGTATTTGCTCTCTTCAACTCGAGACTTTTTTCCAGTAATTTCATGATAAAAATTCTTCTTTATCTTCTTGCGTATTGATATCCTGTAGGACCTGCTCATCATCGACTTCAAGATATTGGATTCTATCCTTGTTTTTCTGAATAATTTCTTTGAGATTCGATGTTGCAGCAGCTAAGAGAACCTGCTCCAAGATCTTTCTATTAAATACAATTGGATGCCCAGCGTTCATATTGTATGAGGGGATGATAATGTCGTGTTTTCTATTTTTTGCTTCATCAGCTAAGTGTGCATAAACGTTAACAGGAATATGCGGCTGATCTACAAGATGCAGCATTACATAATCATCTTGCGAAATATTTTTTTTTATAGCTTTTAAACCAGCTTGGATGCTGCTCAACATTCCATCAGAGAAGTTCTTATTTTCAATATACATTATCCTGCTTTTAATTGAAGTTTTGATTGATTTCTTGACATGTGTAATAAGCGTATTCTTGCTATGTCCGACAACAATGAAAATTCTCTCGCAACACGAATCCAGCTTCTCAATAATATTGATGATAAAGGATTTTTCTTCAAACAGGAGTAAAGGTTTAAAATCACCCATTCTGCTCGAATAGCCTGCTGCAAGGATCAAGCCAAATATTTTCATGCTCTATTCCTGTAATGCACGAGATGCATTTTTCATATCCTTCATGCCGCTTCCCGTGAGAAGGATTACTACAGTTTCATCTCTCGGAATATTTTCTGAGCACTTCTCAAAACCAGCCCACGCTGCTGCTGCAGAAGGTTCTACAAAATAACCATGTCGCTGGGCAAGGTATTTTTCTGCTTTAAGTATCTCTTTGTCGGATACTCTTATGCCAAACCCCTCACTTTTTTTAATGGAATCCACTGCCATATAGAGGTTTCTGGGAGCATTAACAGAGATACTATCAGCAATTGTAGTGGATTCTTTATACATGAACGTACCGTTCTCTAGATAATCAATGATACCGCAGCTTCCTTCTGATTGAACTGCAATAAGTTGCGGTATGTTTTCGATCAATCCGAGTTGAAGTAAGTCATAAAATCCCTTAAATATTCCAGAGATGATTCCCCCATCACCAGTCGGAACGAATACTTTATTCGGTGGATTACCTCCGAGTTGTATAAATATATCAAAAGCTCCTGATTTCTTTCCTTCGGTCGTAAGGGGATTATATGCAGTATTTCGATTATACCATCCATATTTCTTTGATTTCTCGATTGAAATATCATATGCATCATCATAAGTACCATCGACCTTTACCACATCAGCTCCAAACATTTTCATCTGCAGGAGTTTCTCATCAGGGATATTCTTAGGCACGTAGACCTTTGAAATGATGTCAGCCATTGCACAGAGTCCCGACATCGACGAAGCAGCATTACCTGTCGAAGCAGTGCAGATCGTATCCTTACGCAGCTCGATAGCTTTTGCCAGAACCAGTAACGAAGCCCTGTCCTTATATGAATAGGTAGGATTATGGGTCTCATCGAGAACAAATACATGTTCCATTATCTTATTATAATGAATGTTATACAGGGAATTCTGTGGGAGTATTATTCTTTTAACAAGGTCATTTTGTGGAAAACGTTCAAGTGGTAGCAGTCGAATGAAATTGAAGATATTTCCCGGAAAAACCATCTGGAAGAATTTCTTTGTGTAAATTTCTTTTAGTTTGTCATAATCATAGTAGATTTGTAGACAGCCCCTGAGCGGAGTGCTCTTCTTATCTGTTGAAACGCAATTCGGACAAAGGTATAACTCCTTTTCCTCAATCTGCTTTGATGAAAATTCAGCACCACAGGTAAAGCATTTATACATATACATAGGCATTCACAACGATTGGATGAGTGAGAGAAAAAAATTGTCTACTTTTTTATGATCAAAAGGATTTTAAGCAGGATCAGTCTTTTTACATTCACGATAAATAAAGAGAGTACATTTTGATGAATCGAAATCTTGTTTTACTTTTTAATAGCAATAAATGGCACGAAATATGTATTTAGAAATCTTAAGCTTCGCTTTCTTCTCTACTCATCTATTTAATTTTCTGTACAGTGTCGTTCGTTCAATGCCTAAATCCTCTGCAGTTTTGCTTATATTACCCTCATTTTGCTCAAGATGAAATTGAATATACTTCTTTTCAAATGAATGTATGGCATCGTTGATTTTCTCTATTCGAAAAAGTTGTACTAATGAGTCATCATTCATTCCAAAGGTGCCAGCGCATTTCTTCTCTATCTCTTTAGTGATAACCTCATTATCAATAATATTAGGTAATTGACTTATTTCCGGACCAAGCTAAAAATTAAGCTTGGTTATGAAAGAAAAAATTGAAAAGGCGATTCATGGTTTTGAATGTCCAAAATGTAGAAGTGATCATCTTTATAGACTCAAA